>JGI24139J26690_1000008_pt1 | contig 25308 bp, 22 predicted proteins | sample BarGraIncu00221A_FD_26690 | JGI IMG/M metagenome (IMG submission 26690)
TTTGCTTAGTCTGAAATTATCCCGGTACTCGGGATAATCTATGTGTTCTTAGTCTTATATCTTCTATTTAAAACTAGTGTGAACTATTGTGGTAAAAAACATATCAATAATAATTATCATTTACTTAAGAAGCTCTGTTACTATCATACATAAGCAAAAAATGGGCAGGTCTATTTGAAAATTAAATTAATTTTGTAACTTCGCATCATTAATCTAAGACTCTGTTTATGTATCGAAGTGTTCAATTTATCCTACCAGCACTGATTTGTCTGAGTATGCTTAGTTGCATACATAAGTCAGATGAATTAAAAACAGCCGAGCGACTGATAGAAACAGCTCCTGACTCGGCACTCCGTATCCTGCAAAAAATAAAACTAAATTCATTTACAATTCATTCCGATAAGGCTAAGTATGCCTTATTGATGAGTCAGGCTTTAGATAAAAATGATATAAAAGTTGAATCTGATTCATTGATTTCCATTGCGACCAGTTATTATGATGAAAAGGACCCCGTTTACGCCGGATATGCCTGGCTTTATATGGCACGCTGTGCCGATAATCGAGGGAATGCCAACATACAAGCCAATGCGCTTTTAAAAGCGCAGGAATTTGCAAAAAAGGCGACAAACTATAAATTGCTGGGATTGGTATATGGCGATAAAGCTGATATGTATAAAACGCAGCAAGATTTTAAAAATTCGAATTATTACAATAAACTTGCATATCAATCATTCAAAAAGGAGCATGATTATAGGAACAGCATTATTTCTCTACTTAAAATTGGAGGTGATTTTCTCTATTTATCACGATACGATAGTGTTATCGTATATTCGACCCTTGCCGAAAAAATTGCGTTCAATCTTAAGGATAATGTTCTGAACTCAACAATCTATAGAAATATCGGTACCGCATATACTCAAAAGAAAGATTATAATCGTGCTTTGTTTTATTATCGGCGGGTTCCTGATACACAGGTTACCATATATGATAGTAATAAATATATCTTGCTTGCCAATACATTTCTAGAATTGGGTAGCACTGATTCTGCTGCTTATTACCTGAGAAGAGTCAACGAATTTAAGGAAATGGAACCCTATTATAACCAACTTTGGCAGACGCTGTATGAAAAACAAGGTAATACTGCCAAAGCTTTATATTATGCTAAGCGGGCAACTGCTGCCACCGATTCGTTATATAAACGCAAACTCAATATAAGTTTTGCCGGTCTGGAAAAAAAGTATAAATATCAAAGTTTGCAAGTCTCAAACCAAAATTTAATTATCAAGAATAAGCAAAACAATATCCTGCTATTAATCGCACTATTTGTTTTAAGCATAGGAGGTCTGGTGTTTTTATTTTGGAGATACAAAGTAAAAAACCATCAATTGAAAGCTCAACAGCAATTGCTCGAGCACGAGAAAACATTGGCAGAAAAGGACAAAGAGAATATCAGGCTGTTGGAACAACAGCTTAAAATGCAAAAGATTTTACTCTCAAATGTAGATCAATACAGAAATCAATCTGTAAAACGTCCTGGTGCCTTAGCTGAAAGTAAGGGGAGTATAAGCCCCATTCTGAACAAGACTTTCCATGAAGAGCTAATTGCCAGCATGGATGTTGAATATAATGATATTTCTAAACGACTTAAAGATAGCTTCCCCGACCTGACTGAGCATGACATTTTAATTTGTTGTTTGCTAATAGCCGACTTTGATACGGGTATGATAGCCACTATTCTCGATGTAAGAATAGAATCAATAAACAAGCATCGTTATCGGCTGCGGACAAAGCTTAAATTGCAAAATTCCGATAATCTGCTGGAATTCCTTCGCAATTTTTGAGTCATTTTTCCACCTTCATGACAGAATAATCTACCTCCAATTCTATGTCCATATAACTGGATTATATTTTTGAATTATATTGTTTAAATACAGTGAATTAGTTGGCCTTCGAAAAGGGCTTGTCCATATAAAAAATCCTGATGATTTGATAATCTACAGGATTTTTTTATTTTAATTTGTAGTCAAACAATTCAAAATTTAATATCATGAAAAAGGGTTTATTTTTATTGGCTACAGGAGCTTTTATTATTGCATGTAGTCTGTCTGACTTTAATTCAAAAGCATCCACCAAATTTGTAGCTGAAGACATTCTAATTTTAATGGGAAATATTCCACCTGTAATTTATCCGCCAACAAAAATCGATAATGCAGAATCGGCAAAAATTCAACTAATGCCTGTACAACATAGTATACAGAATAAAGAACTGATTTAATTATAGAATGAATGTTTAATGAGCGGTATTCCGAACACAATATACAGATGAAGAGTTTTGTAGTTCGTAATTTTTTATACGGAACTATCTCTATCGTAATTATTTTAAAACTATTTATTAATAACAGGTGGTCAATATCACCTATCATAACAATTTATAAAACAAAAAAATATGGAAAATCGAATTGACGCGACTCTTCCGGAAGAGTTGAAAAAACAAATTTTAGAGGGAATTACAGGATTAAGAACACTTATGGCATTTCTGATTAAATTATCGGACGCCGACAAGAAATCGTTGCAGTTGCTTGATGACGGTCGCAAGCCTTTTACAGAAAAGTCTCATGAATTGGCAACGCGAACTCCGGCTATTAATCCGGGTGATGCACTATTGACTGCTTGTGAACACGATTTAAATCTTTATTCAGGATTGGCAATCATTGAAAACGAATTACAGCAACTACTCGAAATGGTAAGAGATACTAAGCAATTGGCTGGGGCTGAAGCATACGAAGTGGCACGGTTTATCTACATGAAATCAAAAATGGCACTCAAGATGAAAGAGCCGGGTATGCAGGCTATTGTTGACGAGCTGGGTAAACTCTTTAAACAAACTACCACTGCTGCCTCACAGGACAAGACAGTGAAATAAACGGTCTGGTTAACAAAATCGCACTGTTTGACTGCCAAATCGCAGTTAGGCGGTGCGATAACGCAGCAAAAACCTGCAATAACGCACTGGATTCGTTAAACATCACAGCAAATTCGTTAAATACCGCAGTGAATTGGTTAAACATCGCAGCAAAAACCTGCGATAACGCACCAAATTCGTTAAAGATCGCAGCTTATTCGTTAAAGGTCGCAGTAAAAAGCTGCGATAACGCACCAAATCAGTGCGTGCACGCAGTCCGACGGTGCGATGACGCAGTAAAAAGCTGCGATATCGCAGTAGATTCGTTAAATATCGCAGTGAAAACCAGCAATAACGCATCAGATCAGTGCATGCACGCAGTAAAAGAGGTGCGGCAATGGTATAATATATTTTGCATAAATTAAGCTATAAAATGAGAGCGAGTATAGTCAATCTTCTGAAAATGTCGTGAGATTGTTGATTCAAAGGTTTACTTTTTTGACAGTTTACGGATAATGACTCTAATGTGTGAAAAAATAAATTAAGTTTATGGATGGATCAGAAATGGATACGATTATGCTAAACCGCATTGAAATCTTCAATCAATTTGTGATCCATTAGATGATAAGATCTATTCCCGTTGTTTATATCTACCTATTTTCCATGGAGATTGTCCGATTCAATGTATTTAAAATGAATTTGATGGTAAAAATAATGATGTATCTACCAATAGAAAAGGCTATATGAAAGACTTTTTGAAAGTTCATCTTAAAATTAAAAATATAAGTAGTTTGTCAAAAGATTTAAGTCGCATCAATAATTTAAAAATATAATGAAACTAACATTCACAACTTTTATTTTGATTGCAATGTCCATCATGCATGTTCATGCAGTAACGAAAACGATTGCAACGAATGACTTCATTGTACATTACGAAGAATATACTGAGAAGTATGCAAAAGCGAGCCTCAAAATCCTTAAAGTAGTCAAAACGAATGCTATTAAAATGGGATTTAATTTCCCCAAAAAAATCGAACTGCAGATAGTCAAGTCCGATAAAAATAGGTTATACGTAAGAGGGGATAATCCAAATCTAATAACATGGGAATTTAAGTCAATGAATGATTTTCTAGCACCTCAGAAAAGTGGATATAATAACGTATATGGACTATGTCATGAAATGGGACATTTATGTATGAATCATATAACATCACTTTCAGATTGGATGACCATAGATTATGGAGAAGGCTGGGCTAATTATTTTGGAAGCCTAATGATAGAGAATGTTTACAAGAACTTAGGGGTAAAAGTATGGCCAGACCAGCATGATTATCATAAATCAAGGGGGGTGAAGGCTTTTCTGAAAAATATCAAAGCTAATACATCATCAAAAGAAAAAGCCTTTTATATTTGTTCTTTATTTTGGTATAATCTAAGTTCTCGAATTGGGAAGAATAATATTAGCAATTTCTTTTATACAATTAATGTAAGTGACATAAATAGTTCAAACAGTGAAATTAAGTTTGTGAATATATTAAAATTATATAAGCTAGATTCAAATTTTATTTCAGATTTCAAAAAAAATAAAAGTTATTTATTAGCTGCGAAATAAGGAATAAGAGTTCCAAATTAGAACACATTTTCATAAAAATGGTAGAATAGCTTTTAGTTTAAATTATTTCTAAGAATATGAAAAAAGAAAACAACCCCTTGCTGCCGCGCGATTTCATCGCGTGGTATGCAGAACTAAGGTTTTAAACGGATGGTCACACGATGTAATTCGTGCGGCAGCGGAGGCGAAACTTCAATAAATTTATAGTCTGGCGTTCGTAGCAATAACGTTCAAAATACCATCGCGGATACTGAAAAGCGTTATGAGTAAGTAAAATAACTAATTCAAAATACAATGAAAGTTTTAAATGTAAATCCGACTTCAGAAAAAGTGGCTGATTCTCATGAATTGAATGCTGTTCTAACTCTACAAACAATGCAAGCCGATGAACAGTTGGGAGATATTATAAAAGATCTATTGCCTGGTATTGAATATGTAGGCTGTGGCTATGATATTTTAGGAGGATACGCAAATGCAAAATTTTTAAAAAGTATGCTTTTTGATATTCAATCCGTAGATTTTAAAGATATTGAATATAATAAATATCAATACAAGATATATAAATTTATTGAAGTCGTAAGAACGCCGCAAACGTCATTCACACAAACAACGGCAGTGTCATCTCAAGAGTTTTCAAAAAAAATTAGTGAAAAATTTGAGATAGGTGGTGCTTATGAAGGATTCAGTGCCAGCGCAACAACAGGTTTTGAAAAAAGTATAACAGAATCAACGACAAATTCATTTACTAACATCGATAATTACGCTCACTATTATTATACAATATTTGATGTTGATTTATTTGTGAAGTATCTAAAAGATGATGTAAGAAAATTAATTAATTCAGGCGATCCAACGAAGCTCTTTGATAAATATGGAACTCATTTTTTAGCAGGTATGGTATATGGAGCAAAAGCATCAATCTCTCTGACTTTCGACAAATATGACAATAACATTAATACATCTACAACTGTTGATGCCAAGGCTAGTTTTTTAGGTCTGATAAATGGTGAAAGCTCAGTTAATACGAGTAGTGGAACAAAAATTTCATTATCAAGTGGTCAGATTAAAGTGAAAACTTTTGGTGGTGATATAACTATTAATCCCGAGAGTCTTTTAAATGATGGTGGCTTTGATAAATGGTGTGATTCAATTACGCTGGATAATTCTTCAATGGTTGATTTTGCTACCAATGGATCAAAACCTTTAATTGGCATATGGGAATTGGCTGAAATGCCTGAAAGAAAAGAATTTATTGAGAAAGAAGCCAATAGATATATTATTGCCAGGCAGGTAAATAATATGAATAGAGGGTTGGTGAATTATTTGATTTCTGTAAAAACAGGTAACAAAGATTATGCTGGTACCGGAAAATATGTTGCAATCCAAATTTTTGGGAAATTAGGTACTTCTGCCATTATTGACCTCTCTGACTCAGGAAATTTTGAGAAAAATACGGTGAATGAGTTCGAGCTAGTGCTTGCAGACTTGGGTGCTTTAGAGAAAATAATAATATTCAATAATAACTATGACCATAAAGTCAAAAATCCGGGATGGTTTCTTGATAAAATCGACATTACGGCAGGNGNCACAAAAATTACTAAGAATAATCCACATTATTATAGTAATAAATTTAAGCTGGAGAACTGGCTAAAAAATGATAAAGGCTTTGATACTAAAGCTGAAATTCAAGCTTAATTTTGTGAGTCAGATAAAGATAATTAATGTCTTTTTCTTTCATTTGAAAAATGAAATTTTCTTTCCGCTCGCACTGGTTTGTAATCCGTGTGAGCGGAGAGATGTTTCATTGTAGAAGATTCAAAGTACGGCACGGCTCAGATTGGTACAGCAGTGGATCTTAAAAATTAGAGATACATGAAAGCAATAGGCAAATTTATATTACTCGATCTGCCGGAGTTTGATTCCTGGCTCCGGGCACAGATCGTTAAGCGGAAAATAGCGTTGGTGCAACAGCATCATACCTATATTCCGGCCTACAAACATTTTACAGGGAGTAACCATTTTCAGCTTTGCCAAAGCATGGAGAAAGCTCATAAGGAACGCGGTTTTGCCGAGATAGCACAAAACTTTACCACTCTTCCGGACGGAAAGATAATGGTGTGCCGGAACCTGAATACTATTCCGGCAGGAATTAAAGGAGCAAACAGCTACGGCATTTGTATCGAAAATCTGGGAAACTTTGACAAGGCAAAAGATAGCATGAGCAGCTTGCAAAAGGAATGTATTATTCATATTACGCGCTCCCTGCTTACCCGGTTCAAGTTAGTTCCGAATGAAACTACGGTGGTTTATCATCATTGGTACGATTTGAATACCGGAAAACGAATTGCTAAAGAAGGCAACGGCTCTACCAAAACTTGCCCCGGAACAAACTTTTTTGGTGGAAATACGATGGAGGCTTTTAAAAAGGGGTTGTTGCCGTTACTGAAATGAAAAGTAAAGAAATGCGACTATAAGGGTTGAAATGGTGCGCAGCATGGAATGAAATTAGAGTATGACGTTTGTGGTAATAACGTGTAAAATGCACCGTGGAAACTGAAAAGCATAACGAGTAGGCAACTCTAAAGTTTTAATATAATGACAAATGAACTAATTGCGGAACCTGTATTGATTGACGAAGAAACTTCGAAGTTCTCGTGTTATGCGAAAACCGGTATTGGTTATGCATTTTGGATGAGAATTGATTTTAGAAAACTGAAAGAATTCTCCTGGCATCGGTCGGATAGAGGTAAATCGGTGACGGTTTGGTTTACCGGACAGTATGATATTAGTAAGGCTACCGGTATTGAAGAGGGAGACTATGTTCGACTGAATATCGAGGTGAAAATTGGAAGTAATAATGTAAAATCCTGTAAATAGTTAATTTATAAGAAAGATTCAAAGAAAACTGCTCATTACGAAGCTTCAGGAACAGTCCGCGACGCTGCAGTTACTTATGAGGGTCTAAAGTAAAATACTGTATCAGTTTATTCTCCAGCTGGCGTGAATTTCAAATCTGTGTTAATAAAGAAATATGTAATGTTCTTGTAATTGGAAATTCACGCCAGTAATAGGCAATGATAAACTTGGGAGAAAGTGGAATTGACGCAGTTAATATTTAATGAAATAGTAAAATGGAGTTATTATTGAACAAAAACGAGGCTTTTTTATTCCTTGATTATTTTCATATAGCTTACAATGTAGCTAATTAAATTATGGTTTTTTTTTGGGGGAAAAAGCTTAAACCTACTATGAATGAAACGAAAACGAATTTTAGTAACAGGTGGAGCGGGTTTTATAGGTTCTCATCTATGTGAGCGCTTATTGCGTGATGGTAACGAAGTAATTTGCCTCGATAATTTTTTTACAGGAACAAAGCAAAATATTATTCATCTAATGGATAATCCATTCTTTGAATTGGTAAGACACGATGTAACAAGCCCATACTATGCGGAAGTAGATGAAATTTACAATTTGGCTTGCCCTGCATCTCCGATACATTATCAGTATAATCCTATCAAAACAGTAAAAACATCGGTGATGGGGGCATTTAATATGTTAGGACTGGCCAAACGCTTGCATTGTAAAATACTTCAGGCATCTACAAGCGAGGTATATGGGGATCCTTCAGTGCATCCGCAACCTGAAGATTACTGGGGAAATGTAAACCCTATTGGTATACGTTCCTGCTACGATGAAGGAAAGCGCTGTACAGAAACCCTTTTTATGGATTACCATCGTCAAAATAATGTAAAAATTAAAATCATACGTATATTTAACACTTATGGGCCAAGGATGCATCCTAATGATGGAAGGGTAGTTCCTAATTTCATTATGCAGGCTTTGTTGGACGAGGATATTACTATTTACGGGAGCGGTCAACAAACCCGTAGTTTTCAATATGTGGACGACCTGATTGAAGGAATGATACGTATGATGGCTACTGACGATTCAGTTATAGGACCAATAAATATAGGAAATCCTGGTTGCTTTACTATGTTGCAACTGGCAGAGAAAGTGATCGAAATGACTGGTTCAAGATCCAATATCGTTTATAAATCGCTCCCGCAAGATGATCCTCAACAGCGGCAACCTAATATTGAACAAGTCCAGAGGTTGTTGGATTGGACACCAAAAGTGCAACTGGAAGAAGGGTTGGAGAAAACGATAGCATATTTTCAAAGCTTGACTCTAAATGTTCAGTCGGCTGACAGACATATAGTAAACGAAGCTTAAAAAAAAAATCAAGATGTAATTGAAATTACTGAGTTTAATCAACGGAAATCATTTAAATTAAATTAATGTTCCCCACACACTATTTGCCTTTTTCTTTCTCTTTTTTGAGAACCAAGGGTCAGCGTAAGCTAAATTACCCGAAGGAAGATAGAAATTGAGTCTTCTATGAAAACAATAACAATTACCTACTTAGCACGAGAAGTGCTGATTATAGAAAACGACCGGATTCTATCGATTCCATATATAGAGATAAAAACGATTGTTTACGATAAACCCTATATTGTAGTAGCAACTATGAATAAAAAATACCAACTGGCACAGAATCTTAGCACCTTTTGTGTCGGATTGCCTCCATTTATCAAGCAAATCGATAAATCGACCTATATAAACCTATTACAAGTTACAGCCATTCAAAAGAAAGGTTGTGTTTACAAAGCCGATATTCAAAGTATCTCTTATCCGATAGCACGAAGACGAATTTCCAAAATAAAAGAAAGTTTCGTGAATATTAAAACAGGATCAGTGAAAACCGACAATTGTCATATTTGTATAAAGTGTAAGTTTGCCGTTTAGCATATTTATTAAGGCCGATAAGGCAAGTAATATCGTGAAGTTACTTTGTTTAAATAAAAAATTATGATATTTGTAAAAGTGAAAACAGAGAAAAAACCATGTTGATCATATATTGACGTTGATAATTTATGGATAAAGAAGAAATGGATACTATTATGCAGGAACGGATTGAAAGGTTCAACCAATTCATAATATCGCAAGACATAGAAAAAATGCCGATTGGATTATTTAATGGTAAAATGGGATTGTGTATTTATTTTTATCATCAGGCAAGATATTTCGGAAACAAGGATTATCAAAAATTTGCTTTGAATTTGCTAGAGTCAGTTTACAATAAGGTGAATAATTCATTGCCCATTGATATGGAAAATGGATTAACAGGTATTTGTAATGGAATAATTTATTTGATCGACAATAAATTTGTCAAGGGAAATCCTAATAGTATATTGACGGATCTGGATGATAAAATATTTAGCACTCTCTATTTTATTTTTTTATCGGATGGAGCAACATCGAATTTAGAAAATCTGAATGTAATTGTTAATTGTTCCTTGTATTTTTGTAGAAGGTTATCTGATGATAGGTTGTCAATAAATGAGAGAGGTTTGATGCAGCAAATAGTGATTAGGTCAATAAATAAAATTGAATCAACATTGGGTGTAGATAAAATGATAGAAACTTTTCCATTTTCTCCGTTTGGCTATTTTCCGTATATATATTTTAAACTTATCGCTGAAGTCTATAGGCTTGATTTCTTTAGCCATAAAACAAAAAAAATCTGTGATGAATGGACTGATCGTTTGCTTTCTTTATTTCCATTGTTGCAAAGCCATAGAGTTTTGCTGGCTGAATCAATGAGTAAAACCAATCGATATTACAATTCAAATAGATGGCATGAATATATTATGTTGCTAAACTCGAATAGTGATATAAATTACATAATAAAAGAAGAATTCAGAGATAAAAATATGTTGATCAAAAATGGATTGTGTGGCTTCTATAGCATTATCCAGAATAGGTCAATAGATATAGAGTTAAAAAACTTGGTTAGAGATAGAATTTTAAATACTGATTGTTGGGTTGAATATGAAAAAGCAATTGATACTGAGAAGTTGAACTACGTTAGTTTAATGTCTGGATTAAGTGGCATCATATTGACCTACCAAAAAGTGACAAACTCATAAAATTGAAATTATATATCTTTTTAATTACGCTGAATATCAGCGCAATTAAGATGTTAAGCTAGTAGAAGAGATATGAAATACCCATTGAAAGATTTAACGTTTCTTATTCCATTGAGAGCAGATAGTATTATTCGAATAGAGAATATGTTGATGAGTATCCGTTATTTATTAAAGCATTTCGATACCAATATCTATATTCTACATTCTTCAGCTTACGAGAATGGAATATTGCATCGTATTTTAGACAAAAGCATACGCTATAGTTTTATTGAAGACTATGATACGATATTTTATCGAACAAAATATTTGAATCAAATGACCTTATCTGCTAGTACCCCTTTTGTAGCTATTTGGGATACGGATGTGATAATAGATAAAAATCAAATCATTGACGGTATAATTAAATTAAGGGAAGGATATGATATAGTTTATCCTTATGATGGTCATTTCTATGATACGACTGATATAATCCGAGAGCTATTTTTAAAAACCAGAGACGTAAAAGTTTTGTCTAAGAATAAAGCTAAGATGGGGTTGATATATGGAACAGATATGAAAGGAGGAGCAATGTTTGTAAATCGGGATTCATATATTAAAGCCGGCATGGAAAATGAAAATTTTTATGGCTGGGGCCCTGAAGATTTTGAACGATATGAACGATGGAAAATATTAAACTATAAGGTGTATCAATCTCCCGGTTGTTTATATCATCTTACACATTCGAGAAGCAATAATAGTACCTTTAGATCAATGGAACAAATGAAAGATTCGAATAAAGAACGGCAACTTACATCATTTAGTAATAAAGAAGAAATTTTAAAAAAAATGACGTCAATATAGTCCAATGCGCAAAGGACAATTATTTATTAATTTAAAAAACAAACAAAAATGAAAACATTGAAAAAACTGACTCTAAACAAAGAGGAAATTGTAAATTTGAATGATTTTGAGATGAGAAATCTTAAGGGTGGTACAGCCACAATTACAACATCATCTGAACCATGCGTAGCAGTTCTCACAGCATATACTCAGCAAGCTGCTGAATATATTACTCATGCTATTGACAATGCGTATAACCACTATACAAATAATATGGGCGATACATCTAGGGTCGTGGTTTATGGTGGTTGTCTGATTTCTGGAGTTACAGTGAGACCATAATTTTATAAACGAGGGAGTGAATATGGTTTCACTTTCTCGTTTATTTTGTATTTTGTTGATGCCTTAGATAATTTTTATTAGAATTTCTAATTATCTTGCACCTTCGTATATTTGATAAACAGAAAAACACATATCGAAACCTTATAAGTTACTATTAATTAGCAAATTGCTATGATATTTTATTTCTAGTTCTCTTCTAGAAGATAAATATATATTAATCTCCAATAGACAAAAAAAGTATTATAAAAATGTTATATAAAAGGTTTTTGGTAATGTTGATTGTGTTATTACTATTAAATTGTTCTGCAGGAAATAGCAAATTTAACAAAGCGTCATTTAAAGAAAAAAAATATTCTGAAGAACAAATTATGCTTTTTAGCGATATCGGTTTTCGGGAATCAAATATTGTTAGAAAATGGGATACGGATATTAACGTAGAAATTAGAGATATTAACAGCTTGAACCTATCATATATTTCAGATGTTGATTCTTGCATTTCTATTTTATCTCCATTAATAAAACCATTAAAAATAAAGAGAGTAGTTTCGGGTGGCAATCTTTCTATCATTTTTATGAATAGGTTGCCGTTACAAATGGGTATGGCTATGGGATATTGCAAACTAAATAATTTATGGTTGTCTTCTAATATAAATAGTGTGGAATTATATATTTTAAAGAATCAATCAGATGCAAGTATTTTATTGCATGAATTTGAGCATGCATTGGGATTAGCTCACCCTAAAAGAAAATATCCTTACCTCCTAAATATATGTGGCAGAGAACAGCCAACCATTTTTAAAACAATAGATGAATATCTGGAGTATTCTAAGAAAAGGTATCCTATATCTCAACAAGAAAAAGTCGTGTTAAAAATGCTGTATTGTGGAGATTTTAGTTCGGGTTTGGATCGTAAAGTATTTGCTAGAGAAATGAATATAAAAGATGATTATTTATGGAAATAGATAAGCAGAATCCTCTACAAGTTAAAGATAGTCTTTTAATTGATGCCTTAAAAAAATGTACAGAATATTCAAATACAGTTGAACAGAATATTGGGCTAGTTAAGGGTAGATGTGGATTGATTTTATGTTGGCTATTTTATTATTTCCGAACAAAAGAACAAAAGTATTTAAATATTGCTGTCTATATACTGAATGCACAACTATTATATTGGAAAAGTGATTTTACATTGGGGTCAGGAATGGCAGGTTATGTATGGGTAACATGTATTATGAAAAAAATGAAATGTGCTCCAGCAAATATTGATGAATTACTATCTAAAATAGAGCCCTTAATGAGAACTGAATGCATATTAATGATTAAAAATAATAATTTTGATTATTTTAGTGGGTCTTCTGGTTTGATTTTTTACTATTTAAGCAAAGAAAATTTTTCCAATGATGATAAAAGTATTATAACAATGTATATTGATGCACTAGCTAATAATCAAGAAATGGAATCTAGTTTTTATTATAAAAATGAAGGTAAGGAAAATCAACTGATTTTAAATTTAGGTGTCCCACATGGAATTACAGGTATAATTCTGATCTTATTGCTTATTAAAGAAAAAAATCAACCAGATTTTAAAATTGATTCATTAATACATCATTTTATCGAAGTGTTACTTCGAAATGTTATGGATAAATCCTCGCATTTTTATTTTCCATCATACGTTGTTGAAAAAGATCGAAGTTATTCTCCGAGTATTCTTGCATGGTGTTATGGAGATCTAACATCATGTTATGCTATATTTAAAGCAGGAAAACTTCTAGATAATAGTACATATCTGAATTTCGGACTCAATGCTTTAATTAAAACGACTTATAGAAATGACATACATGCAGATTCCTTTAGCTTGTGTCATGGATTTGCGTCATTGATATGTGTATATAATGAATTATTTGCCATGACAGGTAATGTCAGATTCAGAGATACTTCAAATAAATGGAAAAATAAAGCATTTTCATTATTTAAGAAAGAATATAAAACCAATAATTTGAACTTGAATAATAGCAAGTCTTTTATTGAAGACTCATCTTTATTTATAGGATTCCCCGGATTCTTTCTTCCTCTTTTTTTCAGTAAAGACCGAATGCTAAACGAATGGCAAAAATGTTTATTGCTTTAAAAATAGGCATGCTAAAAGGATGGCATAGAAATCAAAAAATATAACTTTACACTTTACGTTACGATAACTTATTGTATAATAAATCACAATATGAGCTATAAATTTAAAATTAGGACAATTGTTCTATTATTGATAATTGGATGTGCATATTCTCAATCATCTAATCATATTAAGCCTCAAAATGGTTTGCTTTGGAAAATATCTGGCAACGGATTAAAAGAGTCATCATATATAATTGGAACAAGTCATAAAGTTTCAAGTTTATTTTTAGACAGTATCTGTGGTTTTCGAATTGCATTTAACTCGGTAACCCGAGTTGTTGGCGAATTAAGTGAAACTGATTTAGGTAGTACAGGTCCCGAATTTCTCGAATATCTGAAATCACCGGCAGCAATGATGCCTATTGACACAAGCTATAATAATATCTTTACTGAATTAGATTTAGAAAGAATAGATTCAGTTTTGTTTATGTACTCTAAAGTCAAATTAGATAAGGCCAAATTTTTAAGGCCAAATGTTGTCAAAATGATAATCCTACAGATGGTATTATCAAGTATATATACTCAGCAGCCTTATAAAGAATCTATTGATAGCTACATTATAAATAAGGCGAAAGAAAATGGAAAAGAAACAATCGGAATAGAAACCGTTAAGGAACAAACTAATATTATTTATATAAAAGATTCAACCTTAAATATTGAAGCCAAACAACTTGTCTATTTTGTAAATCACTTACCTGATTTTATTCAATCAAGAAAGCTTAGTCGTGATGCATTTAGAAAACAAGATTTGAATTTATTAGAAGATATCTTCAATGGAAATTCAAATAAAGAATCTCAAACAGAAGATGATAGAATACTAAAAAATAGGAATATCTCTTGGATGAAAAAGTTGTCTACATTAATAACTGAAAAACCAACACTCATTACGGTTGGTGCTTTGCATCTTGTTGGTGAATTTGGATTGATAAATCAGTTTCGAAAATTAGGTTATGTTGTGAACCCTATTAATGAATAAAATATGTATAAACCATTTTCTCGTTTTATTTTACGAACCCCGTTACTTCCTTTTCAAGGACTAGAAAAAATATTGTATAATAAAGAAAATCTTTTTAAAGAATTAAATAAAATTCAAATCCAGGAAGCAATTTTCTGGGCATCGCCCCAATTGACAAATGAACTAACTAAATTATTAAATAACGAGATAGGTAATCTAGATGAACAAGAGCGCCTTATAAATACGATGGTTAAGTATCTTAGTCGGATGAGTAGTCGAAGTACGCCGTTTGGGTTATTTGCTGGGTGTTCTGTTGGAACGTTGGGGTTTGAAACCGATATAGAAGTGTCTAGTAATTTTGATTATAAAATCCGTTTAGATATGCAGCTATTGTATTCAATTTCGCGGGCATTGAATAAAAATATGATTATCGCAGAAAATATTAAATACAAGGTAAATAGTAGTATTTATCAATTGGGTAATCATTATCGTTACATTGAGAGTTATTTGAAAGATGATTCTCATTTAATGTATAAAATTTCGTCCGTTGATAAAACAGATTATCTTGATAGAGTATTATCAAAAGCTCAAAAAAAGACACATTTCAAAGAGTTAGTAGAGAGCATTGTAAGTGGGGATGTCGATTTTTCTGACGCAAAATTATTTATTCTTCAATTAATTTCAAATCAAATTATAGTTTCAGAGATAGATCCATATGTCTGTGGTAGTGATTATTTTACTAAAATAATTGAGCAACTAAACATATCTAAGTTGAAAGAGAATGTAATAACAAATACATTGACAATAATTGAAGATTATTTATTGAATGCGAAATTAAACGGTCATCTTACATTATATAAAGACATAAGTGAAAAGCTTAAAAGGCTTGAAATACCATTTGATAATTTGCATGTTTTGCAAGTTGATATGAAAAAGAACACTAATAGTGCTGTCTTAGGAGCAACTTTAATAACCAATTTACAATCTACGCTCTCACTGCTAAATAAGATAACTCCAACAGAAGGGCGGAGTAGTTTATATCAATTTCAGAAGGTCTTTTCTGACCGTTTTGAAGAAAAAGAAATTCCATTACTTTTAGCATTAGATTCAGAAATTGGAATTGGTTATCCTATAAATGCCAAACCTAGTGATATAGCTCCACTTATTGACAACTTTTCTCTTCCTCAGAACTCTAAGCATAGTTCAACTGTAAATAGAACAAAATTTAGTGCTATTCTGCAAAAGAAGTACTTTGAATATAAAATGAAGGGATTAAAAGAGTTGATATTTGTAGATGATGATTTTAGAGATTTTGACGAAAATTGGTCTGATCTCCCAGACACTTTTTTTGCATTGTTTCAAATAGTTCATAACGAACCAGATATTTTATTGAAAATTAATGCAGTGTCAGGTATTAGCGCTGCTAATCTGATTACAAGATTTGCATATTGCGACTCAGATATAAACAGTTTCATAGAAGAAATAGCAAGAAAAGAAGATGAATTGATAAATGAGAGTATAATTGCTGAGATTGTACATTTACCAGACTCGCGAAGTGGAAATATTGTATCACGTCCTCATATAAGAAAATATGAAATTGTTTGTTTGATAAATACAGATTTATCAGACGAATTTCAGATCCCGATTTCGGATTTAATGATTTCTATTAAGGGTGGAAAATTACAACTCCGTTCAAAAAAACTAAATAAACAAATAATTCCTCGATTAACATCGGCTCACAACTACCAAAATGACTCGATAGCTGTGTATCGATTTTTATGTGACTATCAATATTATAATTTAGGAAGAAGTTGTCTTTATTTTGATTGGGGGGAGCTAGGGCAAGAACTTGATTTTAAACCAAGAGTTAAATATAATAATTCTATATTAAGTTCTGCCAATTGGAAAATCTATATTGATGAATTTAAACCATTTTTTTTAATCAAAGTCCAGAGTGATATGATTGTTAAAATAAATAAGTGGAGAAAAGCTAAGCTAATGCCAAAACTAATATTATTATCAGAAGGAGACAATAAATTATTTGTTGATTGGGAAAGTATAATAAGTGTTACTACTCTTTTTTCTGTTGTTAAAAATAAGCAAAGTGTAATATTTGAGGAATTCCTTTTTGATGCAGACAATGCAGCAGTAAATGGAATTGAAGGTTCATATACAAATGAATGTATAGTCGCATTTCATAAATAAATCTTACAACATCAGATGATAGAAAGAACATTTTTACCTGGAAGTGAGTGGGTGTATTTTAAAATTTACACAGGTGTAAAAACTGCAGATAATATATTACGAAATGAAATTGCCACAATTTTAGCGATATTGAAAACTAAAAAGATAATTGATAATTGGTTTTTTCTACGTTATTTAGATCCTGATTTTCATTTAAGAATACGAATTCATATAACGGAAATAAAGTATGTTGGAGAGGTTATGATCTTATTTCAACATTATTTGAATCCATTACTCAATGATTATCAAATTTCGAAAATACAGGTAGATACATATAATAGAGAGCTGGAAAGATATGACGGTTTGTTAATAGCAGATGCGGAATCACTTTTTGGGATTGATAGTGAATATACACTCATATTAATTAAACAACTATCGGTGTTAAAAGATGAAAATATTAGATGGCAGATTTCTTTAGTAATGATTGATTCCTTATTATCTGATTTTTTATATACGACTGAACAAAAATTAAATTTGCTATCTGTATTAAGTTTATCGTTTAAAAAAGAGTTTGGTTTTGATGAGTTTAATTCAAAACAATTCAATGTTAAATACAGAGAGAGTAAAGACATAATTGAAAACATTATGAGTCGGAAAGTAGATTCTATTATGTCAAGTCTGATAGACATAGTAGAAAAAAGGTCTAAAGAAAATAGAATTGTAACAATCATAATTCTCAATAAAATTAGTATTAGTTCAAAATCACTAGATGAACTATTGTCAAGTTATATTCACATGATGCTCAACAGACTTTTTAGATCCAGAAATCGAATCCACGAATTGATAATTTATGATTTCTTGAAAAGATATTATGAAAGTACAATTGCAAGATGCAAATACAATGAAATAAAACACACGGGATCGATTCAATGAAATATAATTCTTTTCCACATTATTTGCAATTAGATGCAATGGATTGTGGTCCTACAAGTTTACGTATTATTAGTAAATATTATGGTCGAAGCTTTTCTATTCAAACTTTACGAGAGAAAACATATATAACTCGTGAAGGCGTATCTATGCTCGGAATTAGTGATGCTGCGGAAAGCATTGGATTTCGCACTCAAGGTGTGAAAATTAGCTTTGAACAGTTAGTAAACGATATGCCATTTCCCTGCATACTTCATTGGAATCAGAATCATTTTGTTGTTTGTTATGATATAAAAAAAAAATGGTCGCTATTCAAAAAGAACAACGATGATTTTTCTATCTATGTTTCAGATCCAGCTAATGGTTTACTCACTTACTCCAAAGACGAATTTATAAAATGTTGGCTTAGTACCAAATCTCAAAATAAGGAAAAGGGAATGGCCTTGATGCTATATACGACCCCAGCGTTTTATGATCAGGAAGGTGAAGATGCACAATCGAAAGCGAATTTACGCTATTTTTTTAAATACTTAAGACCTCATCGTTCTCAACTTGTCCAATTGGCTTTGGGAATGCTGTTAAGTAGTGTATTATCGTTGATCTTTCCTTTTCTATCGCAAACGATGGTGGATGTGGGTATCGGTAACCGGAATATAAGTGTGATCACACTTATATTAATTGCACAATTGGTACTTTTTATTACTCAGCTCGCTATGGATTTTATCCGTGGTTGGATTTTATTGCATACCACTACTCGTTTAAGCATCTCTTTAATTTCGGACTTTCTAATTAAGCTGATGAAATTGCCGCTGGGATATTTCGACACTAAGATGGTGGGAGATATTATGCAGCGAATAGGTGATCATGGTCGTATTCAATCATTTCTTACCGGTACCTCATTAAGTGTCATTTTTTCGTTTGCAAATTTTATTGTTTTCGGTTTTATACTCGCTTATTTCAATCCCTTAATTCTAGGAATCTTTCTCCTTGGGAATACTTGTTATGTCCTTTGGGTACTTTCGTTTATGAAGTATCGCCGCGAACTGGATTATAAGCGATTTACACAATCATCAGCCGACCAAAGCAATATGGTTGAACTGATAACCGGTATGCAGGAAATTAAACTGTGTAATTGTGAAAAACAAAAACGTTGGCAATGGGAGCGAATACAAGTCAAAAGATTTAAAATCAGTATTCGTGGAACCGCATTGGGGCAATATCAACAAACAGGTTCAGCATTCTTCAGTCAAACCACTAGTTTAACTATATCGTATATTGCAGCCCGTTCGGTAGTGGAAGGTCAAATGACACTGGGGATGATGATGTCTTTAAGTTATATTATCGGTCAGCTTTCTGGTCCTATCGGTCAGTTTATCGGTTTTGCACAAGCATTGCAAGATGCAAAAATTAGTCTGGAACGTTTGGGTGAAATACATAACATGGAAGATGAGGAAGATCTTGCAGATATTAAACTCAATCATATACCGGAGAATAAAACTATTTATATCAAAGATCTTTGGTTTAGTTACGATGGTGCCGATAGAGATTATGCGTTAGAGGATATTAATTTGGAAATTCCGGAAAATAAAACCACTGCCATTGTGGGAGCCAGTGGTAGTGGTAAAACTACATTAGTAAAGCTATTACTAGGCTTTTATCCTCCTAATAAAGGGACAATTTGCATAGATCAGATTCCCCTGAAAAATATCAATTCACACGTATGGCGCCAGAAAACGGGAGCCGTCATGCAGGAAGGATTTATATTCTCGGATACCATAGCCGGTAATATCGGTGTAGGGGAAGATGAGATTGATAAAGACCGCCTACTACAAGCTGTAAAAACAGCTAATATCCGGGAGTATATTGATTCTTTGCCCTTGGGCTATAATACTAAAATAGGAATGGAGGGGAAAGGCGTTAGTCAGGGACAAAAACAACGCTTGCTGATAGCCCGTACTGTTTATAAGAATCCTGATTACTTGTTTTTTGATGAAGCTACCAATTCATTGGATGCCACTAATGAACGTCAAATTATGGATAATCTTACCGCTTTTAATAAGAATAAAACGGTAATAATTGTAGCTCATCGCCTGAGTACAGTGCAACATGCAGATAATATTATTGTATTAGACAAAGGGAAAGTAGTGGAGCAGGGAACACATCGAGAACTTACCGCCAAACAAGGGGTTTATTATCAGTTGGTGAAAAATCAGTTGGAATTGGGGCAGTGATTAGTTTGTAGTATATAGTTGGTAGAAAGTAGTTTCGGAATGCAAGAAGATATAAGTGTTGATAAAGCGAATTCAAACTCCTCCCCTTCGGGGAGGTTGGGAGAGGCTGTGGAAAAAGAGGTGGAACTCCGTAGTGAAGAAGTGCAGGAAGTATTGGGGAGTGTGCCAGGTTGGATTCTACGTAGGGGTATCACTCTGCTGGCTTGTATTGTTTTGATGTTAATTATAGGAAGTTGGTTGTTTCGCTATCCAGAGATTATTTCGGCTCCATTGGTATTGACCACTACCACTCCACCTGCTGGAATAGTTGCTAAGACCAGTGCTAAAATTGCTCTGTTAGAAGTCAAAGATCAGCAAATGGTTTATGTCGGTGATTGTCTGGCTTTGCTAGAAAATCCGGCAGGATATAAAGATATTCTTTTCTTGAAATCGGAACTGAATAAGGCTCTACAGGCTATAAATAAGGAGCGTCCTTACAATTTACTTCGTAAAGAGCTAAAACTTGGTACTATTCAAAGCTCTTATTCTGGTTTTCTGGTGAATCTTGAAAGTTATAATAAATTTATAGAGCTAAATTATTATCCTAAAAAGCTGGCCTCTAGTCGAAAACTGATAGAGGCCAATAAACTGCATTACCAAAGTCTGCTGAAGCAAAAAGAGATTGTGAGAAAGCAACACGATTTGGAAACCCGGGCTTTCGATCGGGAAGCCTATTTGCGCAAACAAAACCTGATTTCAGAAGAAGAAAGCGATAAAGCCCAAAGTGCTTTACTTGTAAGCGATATGAATGTACAAAACATGCATGCTTCACTGGAAAATATGCAAATTCAGATTTCGCAAATGGAAGACAACCTGGTGGATATTCAGCAACAATATCTGGAAAAAAAGAATACAATGCTATCTGAACTAAAAACCACCATCAATCAGTTGGAAAATGAAGTTCGAACATGGGAAATGACTTATGTCCTATCCAGCCCTATTAATGGCAAAGTAACCTTTACTAATTACTGGGCAACTAATCAGAATATAGCAGCCGGAGATATTGCCTTTACCGTCGTACCAAAAGTTCAAACCGAATTAATTGGGAAAGCTCAATTGCCTATTGCCCGCTCAGGGAAAGTTAGAGTTGGACAATCAGTAAATATTCACTTTAATAATTTTCCGGACAATGAATACGGTATGGTGCTAGGAAAAGTAAAACGAATATCATTGATTCCGACTAAAGACGGGAACTATGTGGTAGAAGTTTGCTTTCCGAAAGGCTTAACCACCAGTTATGGTAAAAAACTGCCTTTGTCACAGGAAATGACGGCAACAGCTGATATTATCACCGACGATTTGCGGTTGATTGAACAGTTTTTATATCCGGTAAAAAGGATATTTAAGAATAACCTAGCTTCAAATAAGTAAAGTCTATGATACAGAATATAGATCTGATCGTTGTAGGAACTGGCTTGTCTGGCTGCGTGATAGCAGAACAAGCAGCAAACAAGTTAGAGCTGAAAGTGCTGATGATAGACCGCAGAAATCATATAGCAGGGAATTGTTATGATAAATACATGGAAAATGGGGTACTGGTTCATCAATATGGTCCCCATTATTTTCGAACAAACAATCCAATACTGATAGATTATTTATCTAAATTCACTTCTTGGATTGAAGGAAATTATGTGGTCAAAAGTTCATTCAATAAGCAGCTTTACCCTTTCCCTATCAATTTGGATACCTTGGAACAGTTCTTTAATCAAACGCTGGATACAGAAAAAGCAAAAGAGTTATTGGAAGAAAAGCGTGAAAAAATCGAATCTCCAAAGAATTCTGAGGAATTTGTATTGTCGAGAGTTGGTAAAGAAATGTACAATGCTTTTTATTTGAATTATACCTTAAAGCAATGGGATACACATCCAAAGGAATTGGACACATCGGTTTGTGGAAGAATCCCGATTCGCTTTAACCGTGATGACCGATATGTAGAACATCAATATCAGATAATGCCCAAAGAGGGCTATACAGCAATGATGCAGAAGATGATTGACCATCCAAATATTCAAGTATTGTTGAATACCGATTACAAGGACTTGGATTTAAAAGGATGTAAAACAGTAGTGTTTACCGGCGCCATTGATGAATACTTTGATTATTCTTTGGGAAGATTATCTTGGAGAAGTCTAAAGTTTAAATACAAAGAATTTGATAATGATTTCGTACAGCCTTGTGTTCAAATTAATTATCCGAATGATCATGATTATACTCGTTCCGTAGAAATTAAACATGTAACTAAACAAGATCATCCCAAAACAGTTGTTGCTTATGAATATCCAACCGCAACCGGAGAACCTTATTACCCTATTCCAGTGCCGAAAAACCGAACTTTGTACGAACAATATAAAAAGTTGGCGGCGAAAGAAACAATTGATAAGAACGTGTATTTTGTTGGTAGATTGGCTGAATATGCCTACCTAAATATGGATGAAGTAATTGAAAGAGCGTTAAGTGTGTTCGAGAAAATAAGAGAAAATAGAAAAAATGGGTAATTAAAAAAAAATGAAACAAGCAGTTCTATTCTTAAGTGATAAATCAAGTACATGGATTCTAGATAATTTCAAGAGTCCTGCAACAACAGAATGTGAAACGATTGATGTGTTTTTTCTGTATCACATGCGAAATCAGATAATACCTGATATAATTCAAGCCGTAAAACACTCCATCTTCACAAATGACATCCTACACAACTTGAATTATAGACCATTAGAAGAAAAATTAGTGCCAGGTAGTAATCATTTTCCATTACTGAAATTTTATTTGGATAACCGCTATTATGATTATTACTGGATGATAGAAGACGATGTTTGTTTTAGTGGTAGTTGGAGTGCCTTATTTAAAGCTTATCAAGACGACACATCAGACTTCTTATCGGCACATATAAGTAAATTTGCAGAAGCTCCAGATTGGTATTGGTGGTTTACACTGAACACTAATAACGGACAGACACAAAACAAAGACAAAATCAGATCCTTTAATCCTGTTTATCGCCTTTCAAAAAGAGCACTTGAGCTTATCGATCAATCTTTAAAAAATGGCTGGAGCGGTCATCACGAGGTGTTAATTCCAACTCTTTTATATAATAATGGTTTTACAATAACCGACATGGGTGGAACAGGTAGTTTTGTTCCTAAAGGACACGAAAATAAATTCTACACTCGTGAATCCATGTCGCATCTTCCTATTGAAATAGGAGATGTAGTTAATCGGATTTATCATCCGATTAAAGAAAAAAAAGTGATTGATTTAGCTAAATTAAAAAAATGCTGCGTTATCTCAGCTGTTGGCAGAAATAGTTTACATCGCGAATGGATAAAGGAGTCCCTAGATTTTGATCTTCACTTAATTGTTTATGATGATTCGTTTAATAATTATTACAATGATACCGTTTTCATCTCTCCTCAAAAAGGGTACAAATTAGAGTTGGTGTACAATTATTTAGTAAAGAACCCAGTTTATCTTGAAAAGTACGAGTATTTTTTTATCCCTGATGATGATATTCAAATAAATTCAGCGAATATAGCCAAATTGTTTAAATATATGAAGACGTATAATCTGAGTATTGCTCAACCTGGGCTTACAGATTCTTATTATACCTACGAGCATACGATTAAATGCAAATCCACACTGTTGCGTTATAGTAATTTTGTCGAGATTATGACACCTTGTTTTTCGCGGGATGCACTTAAAAAAGTATTGTTTACTTTTAATGAAAACAAAAGTGGATGGGGTATTGAATTTCATTGGCCTGAGTTGATAAGTTTTTCAGGAAAAGAAATGGCTATTATTGATGATGTTGAGGCGATTCATACCCGCCCGATACAGTCGTTTAATCCGCAAAATATGAAAGAATTAACCGACTATATTGAAAAATATAAATTGAGTAGGAAAATTGATGAATATGGTACTATCCTTAACGAAGACTATAAACCGACTGAAAATAAATACTGGAAACCAATTGTAACAGATTATTCTACTTATTGTACTTTTGAAAAACAATTGGAAATTATTACTGAAGCCTTACTTCGCAATATTGATTCGATTGAAGGTCTTGGATTATTAGGAGGAAAAACAGGCATTTCACTTTTCTTTTTAAACTATTATAAACTAAGCGGAAAACGGAAGTTGCTGGATTCAGCTCTGGCTATTATAGAATCGGTAAGTAGTAATTTTGGGGTTTTGAAAGATAATACCGATTTTTCAAATGGATTATCCGGAATCGCGTGGTATATTGAGTCTCTGGCACAAAACGGCTATATTGAGAATAACACCGATGAAGTATTGGAAGAGATTTGTCTTGTCTTGAATGAATTAAACTTTAGCACATTGTCAAAGATGGGCATAAGTGAAAGTCTTATTGGTTATGGATTGTATTTTCAAGCGCGGATGTCTAATCCTAATTTCTCCCCAGAAAAGCAATTAAATTCCAAAGAAATAAATGTGAACAATATAATTCTCTGCTCATTTGATGATTATTTGTATCGATTTAAATGTGAGAATTGTATTAGCATACGGGAAGAACCTGAGATGTCTGAAATTATTCTTTTTTTATACAAAGCACTCAAGATAAATGCTCAAAACAAGATTCTTATTCAAATGTTGAGTGAGTATGTTTCTATTTTCTATAGCTATTTAGTAAAGAAAGAAACAATAATTGCAAATACAAAAACAGAGGCAATTACTATGCTAAATTGCGAATTAAAGAATGCATACGCATTGTTTAAAGCTTCAAACGTACTTAAGGATAGAGAAAAAGAAAATTTCTCAATAAAAATGGCGTTGGAAACAATAAGCCAAACGAGCATCGAAAACATTGATGTTGGAGTTTTTTATACAACAATGCGTGTTGCACATTTATACAATCACTTCTATCAGCTGACATCAATTGAGACTTTCAAAACAGCTTCTTTGTATTGGATGAATTTGACTTTTAGTCAAAAGAAAATACAATCGGAAGTTAATCTAAACTTATTGGGTGGATTAACAGGAATTGGGCTGATTTTAATTTCAGCTATGGCTGACTTTAAACCTGACTGGGATAGTTGTTTAGGATTCTGAGGATAAAATAGGAAAGACAGTGTACGTGAAAAAAAGATTGATATTTATAGTTTGTTGTTTTTCGCTCTTTCAGT
>JGI24139J26690_1000009_pt1 | contig 22898 bp, 25 predicted proteins | sample BarGraIncu00221A_FD_26690 | JGI IMG/M metagenome (IMG submission 26690)
GTAAATTCGGTTACCCGGAGCTCTTCAAATCTTCGGGTACCCGAATAGGTCTCCTAAAGTTTGATATTTTCTGAATATTTTGGATATATTCAAAAATGAAAAAGTCCGTAAATCATTGATTTTACGGGCTTTTACTGATTTTTGAAATCTTTTTTGCGGAGATAGTTTCTCCATAGCATCTTTTCTTATACATGCCCCGGTGCTTTTACATTAGTTACAACCTAAACAAGGTTTTACATCTTCAAATGCTGAGTCAAACCGAAATACTTTGTGTCCTGATATTTCTGCGCCACGAATAAATTCATCCGCTAACAAAGAGGAAGTCCCACGTTTGTGAGGACTTCCTGTTATAACTGTTATTTTCATTTGTTTTCTTTATTTCTATCACTCAAAAGCACGCCCCCTACACCAACATTCTCAAGTTCATTTTCCTTGAGAAAGACGTAGAAAGCTTCATGAGGGAGCCCTGTGATCTTTACGGCTACTTCGGTGAATTCTTTGACCAAAGCCTGCTTTTGATCTTTTGTCAATTTTGCGGTTTCTAATGTAATAACTGGCATTTTCAATCCTCCTAATTTTTAATGTACTATTTGTGAAGATTTATTTTGTCTGCTCCACATAATAATAGCTTGTGATTTAATCAACAATTTTCTTGAATAACTTTTGCTACTTCATTGAGATATTCTTCTCGATCATTTTCGGATGAAGTTGGTATTCCCCCGAAAAACAGATGTTGAATTACTTCTATACCGCAAAAATTGAAAATAGCTTCATCCGACGTTTGCTGCATGGATTTATGCATTCCGATCTGTTCATAGATATTGCTTGGGAATCCTGTTGTGCTGAACAATAAGGCTCTTTTACCTTTTAAGAGACCTATCGGACCATTTTCACCATAAGTAAATGCAAAGCCATTTGCAAAAACACGATCCACATATCCTTTGAGGATGGCAGGCATACCAGCCCACCAAACCGGGTAGACAAAGGTAATTATGTCAGCCCATTTGATATGCTCCTGTTCTAATACAATGTCAGCTGCATAATTACCGGATTGTAGGTTCAGAAGATCAGAACCTTTTAAAACCGAATCAAAATCTAATTCATTTAAATCTCGAACTCTTACTTCGGAACCCTTACTCAAAATTTCCTTTTCAATCGTTTCTACAATTGCTTTTCCAAAGCTTTTTGAATATGGATGCGCGTAAACTACTAAATGCTTCATTTTTATTTCTCCTTATTTTTATTTTTTTATAATTGAGCAGTATAATGTATACTTGCTCTCCTTGATTTATGTGTTTAAAACTGCATATTTATTAATAAAACTTATCAACGGTGATGTATTCTACCTGGAAATACTTGTAAAGAGGGAATGTAGTAGCTATCTGTCTTGCCTGGGCTTCATCTACGTTATTAAAAACAAGTACGGCACCCATTCTTCCTGCTTTTACAAACAGATGTTCCATTATTCCCTGTTCTTGTAATTCTACACCTCTTGCAAATTCTTTAGGAAGTAATTCATCGATGTTAGGAACTTTGTTCAGATCGCAGGTAATGTTTAAAATAATTCGTTTTTTTGAACTTACATTGCCTGCTGTTAATGCTTTGGCTACTGCTTCACCTACGCCTGCAGCCGATGCAGGGTTTTGTCCTGTTATCAATCGTCCATCTACAACTACATTTTTAGTCCAATTGGGAGCAACCTGATGCAATGCTCCGTGATTGATTAAAGCTGTTTCTAATAAGTAAGGAACGATTTTGGTTGATTGCGATTCTTCTTCCTCGCCATTGGTAAAAGCCGCAACCTTTTTGCCTGCCACCAAATACGAACCATCATTCAATTTTACATTTACCAATGCGGCAGGTCCATGACATACAGCTGAAACGATTCCACCAGTTTCGTAAATTTTACTGGTTACCTTTTGCACACCTTTGCTGTCAGCAAAATCCCACATGGTGCCATGACCACCCGCGTAAAATACCGCTGAATATTTTGAGGCATCTACCTGATCTATATTTTTGGTATTTTTTAATGCTGCTCTAAATTTGTCGTTATTCCAATAATGAGCATTGACAGTGTCTTTTAAATTCATACTCATATTATCAATTGGTGCTTCTCCACCTTTAATAGAGGCGAGTTCATATTTCAGACCTGCTTTATCTAATTGCTCTAAGGCATGGGTTAATTCACTAAGCCAAAAACCTGTCTGAATACCAGTTTTTCCTTTCACATTATTGCTGGTTACTACACAAAGAACCGGCTTTACATTTGCTGTTTGCTGATCCATTTTTGTTTGTTTTTCTGATTTATTTTGGCTGTTTGCTACTATTGAAGTAAGCACTAAAAGCCCTAAAATTATTTTTTTCATTTTCTTTATATTTTAATTACTATGCAAAATTCTATTATTGTCCATAAAATAAATTGTCCAGAACGGCTAATATCAGTCCTGATTGTTGTGCATAAAGCATTTATCAATAAAACTTATCAGCGCTGATATATTCTATTTCGAAATGTTTGAAAAGAGGAAATGTAGATGCTATCTCTTTTGCTTCGGCTTCATCCACGTCCTTAAAAACAAGTACAGCTCCCATTCTTCCTTCTTTTACAAATAAATGTTCCATTATTCCCTTTTGTTTCAATTCTTCACCTCTTTCAAACTCTTTAGGAAGTAACTCGTCTATGTTAGGAACTTTGTCAAGTTCACAAGTAATATTTAAAATAATTCTTTTCATTTTCATTTGATTTTTATAATTCATTTGATTTTCAATGATTGTCTTAACTGAAACGGTTATATCATCGGCTTTTCCCAAGATCCACGGGTATCGACACCTGTTTTTGCTGCTAAACCTTCAAGTGTCTCAATTTCACGTAAAGTCAAAGAAATTTTTGAAGCATTAACCGCATCTTCTACCTGAGCAACTTTAGTCACTCCAATGATAGGTAAGGTGTTCTTTGCAATAGCCCATGCAATGGCCACTTGAGCAACAGAAGCATTTTTGATCTTTCCAATTTCCTTCATTGCATTGATTAGCTCTTCCAGTTGTGGTAAGACTTTGTTGTAAGTTTCAGCTCTGCCGCTACCTTCCGGAAGTGGATTCAGAGTATTGTACTTGCCAGATAATGCACCTTGCTCCAAAACCATATAGGCAAAAAATACAATGTCATTTTCTTTGCAGTACTCCAGAATACCGGCTTCTTCAGAAGAACGATATAGAAGACTGTAATGGTTTTGAACAGCAGAAATTCTGAAACCTTCACTTGCTAGGATTTCGTTTGCAACTTTAATTTCAGCCAGATTATGATTTGAGACTCCTACATTTTTCACTTTCCCGTTTTTAAGTAACGGAATGAGTTTCGTAGTCCATTTTTTTACATCCAGCGGATTGTGAATCCAATAGATATCCATGTAGTCGGTACCGAGCCGATCGAAACTTGCGTCCAATAATTCTTCAACCGGATTAGTAGAATTTCCTGCAATCTGTGGAGTAAATTTTGTAGACAAAACAACCTGCTCACGAGGATACTGTCTTACAAATTGACCCAAAACAGATTCTGATGATCCCATGCCGTAAACGGCTGCTGTATCCCATAAATTGAGACCAGCCTTCATTGCTGCATCAAACACCGGCTGTAAATTTTCGGTTGTAAGATTGTTTCCAAAAACCTGATCTCCGCCTGCAAAACCGGCTCCCCACGACCAAGTACCTAATGCTATTAATGGTAAGTTTTTCATTTTTTTTTGTCTTTTTTATTGTGATTAAATTGAATTTATTATCTGATTCTATTTTAAAGTGCTCATGTCGATTACATATCTGAATTTTACTTTCCCTTCAAGTACGTTTTGATAGGCTTCATCAATTTTTTGTACAGGTATCATTTCAACCTGAGGATAAATATTATGAGCAACAGAATAATCCAACATTTCCTGAGTCTCAGAAATACCACCAATCATAGATCCGTAGATTTTGCGACGGCTGTTCCAGTTGAGTGTTGAGATGTTTAGTGACGGAGCTTTGTCAATTGCAGGAACACCTAGTACTACCATTTCACCATCAATTTTTAGCATTCGCATATACATATCTACATCATATTTGGCTGGAATGGTACTAATTATAACACGAAAGCTATTTTCAAACCCTTTGAGTTCATTCGGATTGTTTACGTTTACATACTTAACTGCTCCCATTTTCAATGCATCCTGACGTTTATCTTCAGAAATATCAAAAACAGTTACATCTGCACCAAACGATTTAGCATACTGTAATGCCATATGTCCTAAACCTCCAAATCCGGCAATCGCGATTTTGTCACCTTGCTTTACATGAGTGAATTTTAAAGGAGAATAAGTGGTTATACCTGCACAAAGTAAAGGAGCTACCTTTTTTAAGTCTGCATTTTTGGAAATCTTAAGTGCAAATTTTTCAGAAACTACAATGTTGTTGGAATATCCACCTTGCGTATACTCATTATCATGGAACTGGTCATGTACCGCATAAGTCCATATTGTTTGTTGATTGTCGCAATACTGCTCTTCGCCTTTCAAACAATGTTCGCATTTGCCACATGAATTCACCATGCAGCCCACTCCAGCATAATCGCCCACTTTAAATTTTGTTACATTCTTACCAACCTTGCTTACACGACCTGCAATCTCATGACCTGGAACTACCGGGTACTCGACTTTCCACCAATCACCCCATACAGTGTGCATGTCGCTATGACATATACCTGTATATAAAATATCAATCAAAACTTCGTTTTCACCTACCGGATGTCTATCAAATTCATACAGTTGAAATGAAGCTTCTTTAGAAAATTTCGCATACCCTTTAGAAGGTATTCGTTTTTCCTGAGCAAAGGCATTGGGGGTTCCCAATATAAATGATATGAAAATTATAATAATAGAAATGTGTCTCATTCTGCTATAATTGTTAAGCGTTTTAAATTAGAATCTACAGCATATTATTTGTTTAGTTTAAAAGAACCTTCAAAAAATGTAGCAGCTCTTTTCCCTCTTTGGCTTTTCTCGTCAGCTCGACTCACATAAGCAGTGGCAATTCCAGCTTTAGTATCGAGTATCTGGCTAACTGTCAATCCTGTTTTTTCAATCCAATTGATAAAAAATTGATTGTCATTTAGTTTTTTATAGCTTACATGTTCGTCAGCCTCTGTTACAGTACCATCATTATCTATATGTTTCCAATGAAGAGTAGAATCAGAGACAAATGTTTCTATAACCTTGAATTTCGAAAACTCTAAAGTGGCTGACTTTCCGATAATTTCAGATGTGTTTTCGTCTGCTTTAAGAGTTGCTTTTGAAGTATCCTGTGTACGTGTATTATTGCATGCTTGTAAAAGCAGCAAAATCATAAGAGATAAAATTATTGGTATATTTACTTTTTTCATTTTTTTGTAATTTAAATTGTAAGTACTATTTGTATTGATATTTTGTAGTAAATGTTGCCACACGCTTACCTAATCCTTCTGCCGTTAGTTTATCTTCAGCATTTGGTGCCACATCGGTTGGCTCCTGATTGGCCAAAGCCATTGCTCCAGTCCATGATCCTAAACGATTAACACCATTAGGTTGCCCTGGTAATTCGCCAAGACTTACCCAAATCATACTGTGTGACATGGCAAATGCCTGAAAGAACTGTAAAGTTGCCAGTTTGTCGCCACTGGGTGCACCGGAGATTGTAAAACCTGCCGCCAGTTTATCTTTCCATTTCTGGTTGAACCAGCTTCCTACGGTAGCGTCAGCAAATGCTTTAAATTGAGCAGCTGGTCCACTCATATATGTAGGAGCTCCAAAAATGATTGCATCGCTTTCGTCTAGCATGTTGATAACTCCCTCGTTTATATAACGCCCGCTTACTATATCTTCGCCTTTGATTGCGATAAGATTGGTGCTTGTTCCATTTACTGAAGCAGCACCTTTTTCTACAGATTCAGCCAGTTTGGACGTATGTCCTGCACCGCTGAAATAAATAATTGATACTATTGCCATGATTCTCGTTATTTGAAAATTTATTTTATATGATTATTTGATGCTGCAAAATTCGCTCAAAATACCGGGGAGAATTTATACGTATTACTTATGTTTCTACCAATATTACTGATTATTGTATTTGAGGCTTTCGAGGTATCTAAAAATGAATAACTTTGTAATCGAATAACATAAACTAAATGAATTATGGATGAATTGATTAAACTTGAAAGCATATCGGATTATAATGAACTGATCGGAGTAGAAACTTTACATCCGTTGGTCAGTGTAGTCGATTTTTCGAAGGTTGGGTCTTTTACTCACCTACGTAAATACATGGGATTTTATGCGATATTTCTAAAAGATACTAAATGCGGTGATATTCGCTATGGAAGAAATATATACGATTATCGTGAGGGAACGTTACTCTTTATAGCTCCCGGCCAAGTAATGGACATTGAAAATCATGGTGAAGAGATGCAACCTCAAGGGTGGGCTTTGCTGTTTCATCCTGACTTTCTGAAAGGGACAGCATTGGGGCATAACATGAAAGATTATACTTTCTTCTCGTATGAAGTACATGAAGCTTTGCATTTGTCGGAACGAGAAAAACAGATTATCATCGACTGTATGGAAAAGATAAATCTGGAACTTCAACATGCCATTGACAAACACAGCAGAACATTAATTGTCACCAATATTGAATTGCTATTGAATTACAGTGTGCGTTTTTACGAAAGACAGTTTATTACGCGTAATATAGATAATAAAGATATTCTGACCCGATTTGAGAGTTTATTGAACAAGTATTTTCAATCGGAGCTGCCTGTGTCGACAGGTTTCCCAACTGTGAAATATTGCGCAGATCAATTGCATTTATCACCCAATTATTTCGGCGATTTAATCAAGAAAGAAACCGGAAAATCCGCTCAGGAACACATTCAGTTGAAGATTATTGATTTGGCAAAAGAAAGAATATTTGACTCCCGCAAAAGTATCAGCGAAGTAGCTTACGAACTTGGATTTAAGTATCCTCAACATTTCAGCCGGTTGTTTAAGACCGAGACGGGATTCACACCGAACGAATACAGATTAAAACACTAAGACGAATGCCTCTGAAGATTATTCAGAGGCATTTTTTTTATTTCTACGAAATGAAAGGGCTAGAGCATAGTGTAGCTGTATTACAATAAGTACACCGATGCTCAGGTAAGTATTCAAAAGACAGATTGCTGCACCTATAGTGTAGAGCGTTTGCGCTTCAATAATGCGCCTTTTTATTGCTGTACTAACACTCTTCAATTCACTCCCACTCAACGATAAGAATTGATTTCTTTTTGCGTATCTCCAATTTAAAGCAAGCATTATACCTAAAAGGAATAAATTTAACCAGTAAATAACGATAGCAAACTTAAATGTAATAAACTCACTAAGGAAAGCAGTGGTAAAAGGAATTATTGATACAAAAAGTAAAAAGAACAGGTTAATCCAGTTTAAATGCCTGTCGCTTTTTGTGATATAATGAAATTGTGAAGAATGGGCAGACCAATAAATACCTAAAGTCATAAAACTAAGGAAGTAACTTATCAGTCTGGGTGTCAGATTTATAAAAGCACTCAATAACTCTTTTTCGGATTTGATAGCCACGCTAATGGGTATCTTAATGTCCAATATAAGTAAGGTTAGAGCAATAGCAAACACGCCATCGCTTATAGCTTCAATCCGTTGGCTGTTTAAGCCTGCTATCTGATCGTATTTTCTCATTGTCGTATTACTTTTTTAATATTAGTCTTAGTATACATAGATTCAATATTTGTTTGATTGTAGGCTGTTATCAATATGACGTAGTAAAAGATATGGATGTCAATACCCTGCTGTTTTTAGACACGAAAAAAAACAACCATCAAACGAATAGGTTGATAAGCAAACCTAACAGCAAAGCGTATAAAGATGAGAAGCACAAGTAAAAAATAAATTTTTTTGTACCAAGTACAATCTTTACAGCTCCCAAATTCGTGAATTTTGTGGCCGGTCCGGTTATCATAAATGCTGCGGCAGCACCCATGCTCATTCCACCTTTAAGCCACTCCATCAACAATGGTATTGTCCCTCCGCCACACATGTAAAGCGGCACTCCGAGCGTGGCTGCCAACAGCACACCGAATCCTCTCTGGTTACCGAACAGGTTGGCGAACCCTTCCGTAGGAATATAGCGCTGAAATAAAACCGTAAGCAGAATGCCAATCAGGAAATATAATCCGGTAGCCTTAATGTTACGCCCGATATTTTTAGCAAGTCTAAACAGCAAGTTAGTATCTATATCACGGCTTGTCGATTCTTCAAATCCAGAGAAATTAAAGAACGATTGTTCCCTGTAAAAGTACTTTACAAGCACACCTGACAATATTCCTCCAATAAAACAGGAACTGATGCGGATAAACAGTGCAGTGCTTCCCAGCGCCGCACTATAGACAATCAGTTGTGGATTCAGCAAAATGGAACTCATCATAAACGCTGCTAACCAGTCGTCTCGCATTCCCTTTTTGGAAAGTGATGCAGCAATAGGAATAGTTCCGTACATGCAGATAGGAGAGATAATCCCCAGCAAACTTGCCGGGATTATTCCCAATAGTCCGATTTCTTTCTGCCGCACTGCCTCCAACATTATGTTGATCTTTCCTTTCCCAAAAACGGAAATTACAGAACCAGCAACAATCCCCACAACCCAATAAGGAGCAATTTGTCGGATGAGAACGGTGAAATAATACCAAAGATAAATGGATTCTCTTTCAAGCATATTATTTATTCAGAATTACTAATTTATAGGTTCTGCTTCCCAGTCCTAATTTTGCTGCATGTTCTATAGTGTGAATTCCGTGTTTGGACTCCATTCGTTCAATCAGATCTTTCCCATCAGGAGCTTTATAAACAAGATCAACACATGCCTGATCCAAAGCTACAGGGTCGAGCGATGCCAGAATCCCAATATCTTTCATGGTTGGATCTTTAGGATGCGAATCGCAGTCGCAGTCAACCGAAAGTTTATTCATAACGCTGATATAAATAACCCTCTTGCCCATGTGATTCATCACGGCACCAGCAGCTTCGGCCATCGATTCCAGAAATGCGTCCTGATTGGTTTGGAAAGCAGGGGCAAAACTGCCGAGAACCTTTGTTTTCCCGGCCGTATGGATCCACATTTTACCTGCTCCAGAAGCAATACCGATGGACATATTTTTGAATGCACCACCAAAACCACCCATGGCATGTCCTTTAAAATGAGAAAGGATAATATACGAATCGTAGTTTTTAAAATGAGAACCTACATAATCCTGCTGGATATGAGTCCCTTTTGCAAAAGGAAGGGCAATCTCCCCATCCTCATCCATAATATCAACCGGAGCTATGGCAGTGAAGCCATGATCTATGGCAACTTGTTTATGCATTGCAGTGCTTGAACGACCACCGCCATAAGCCGTGTTACATTCAACAATGGTTCCATTCACTGACTTTACCAAGTTTTTAATCAGGTCAGGTGAAAGGTAGTTATGTCCACCCGGTTCACCAGTGCTGATTTTTACAGCTACCTTACCAGTGACTTTGCGTCCTAATGCATTGTATACAGCCATCAGGCCTTCAGGAGTAATCTCTTTCGTCATGTAAACGACCGGTTTTTGAGCCGATTCCGGAGTCATTGCCTTAGAATCCGGATCATTGGAACCGTCTTCTGATAATGCACTGGCAATAGTATGTTTGTTTTCGTTCTGCGAATAAACACTGAGCCCATAGATAGCGCATAAAATAAGTGCTACCAGAAAAAGCTGAAGCGGTAAATAACGTTTCATATTTCCAAATTTTAGTTAGTTGAAATTGTGAATTAAAGAAAGATTTTTCTGCTTATCATCAAAAAGAAAGAGCTGTTTCAAACGTGTTGGACACCTCTTTCAGATGCTTTATAATTTCAATATGCTGCGGGCAATGTTCCTCACATTGCCCACACTCAATACAATCAGAAGCTTTGCCATAAGTTTGGGTGTAATTATCATAATACAATCGTTGAATAGAAAAACCTTCGGTTTGCAATGATTGTTTTTCATTGTTGTACAGAGCAAAATATTTAGGAATAGCAATGTTTACCGGACAACCATCTACGCAATATTGGCAGCTCGTGCATGGAATGGCAATGGATCTGTTGATTATATCCACCACTTTGTTTACCACTTCTAATTCTTCACCTGTAAGCGAGCTAAAATTCTGCATATAGCTGGTATTATCTAGCAATTGCTCCATATCGGACATGCCACTCAGCACCATCATAATACCCGGCTGACTGGCAGCGAAGCGGATGGCCCACGAGGGGATTGACATATCCGGCTTGTTTGCTTTCAGAATTTGTGTGGCTTTTTCTGGTAGCTGTGCCAAGGTTCCTCCTTTTACCGGCTCCATTACAATGACCGGCTTGTTATGTTTGCAGGCCACTTCGTAACATTTTCTAGACTGAATACTTTCATTTTCCCAATCTAGATAATTTATCTGCAACTGCACGAAATCCACTTCAGGATGAGCCGTCAATATTTGATCCAGTAAGTCGGCATGATCATGAAACGAAAAACCGAAATTTCGAACTTTCCCTACTTGCTTTTTCTGAGTAACGAAGCCGAAACTATTTAGCCGTGTTGCTATTTCATAATTCGATGCAGTTAGATTGTGAAGTAAATAATTGTCAAAATAATCCACCCCGCACTTCGCCAACTGTTCACTGAAAATCCGTACCTGATCTTCTTCCGTTTTCAGAAACATTGTTGGCAATTTGGTAGCCAGAAAGAACTCCTCCCGTCTGTGTCTTTTTACAAGACATTCCCGAATAACCTCTTCACTCTTGCCATTATGATACATGTATGCCGTATCGAAATAGCTAAATCCTCTTTCTAGAAAGGCATCTACCATATTGTTTACTTCAGCAAAATTGACAGATGAATAATCTTCCTTGTTTTCTTGTGGCAATCGCATAAATCCGAATCCTAATTTTTTCATATATTTACTATTTATTGTTCTTGCGATAAATTTGTTTCAAAAGGCAGTACTAATTTTTTTATTTACGAATTAAATACTTTATAAAGATGAAACCACCTAGAATTTGTAAAATCATTCCGGGAATACCTAGACGGAAATCCTGAACTGCCGCGTAAAAATCTCCAACGATCAACCATTCAACAGCGGTTCCCACAAGCTGATAAGATAAAACTACCAATAAAAGAACTGGTATAGAAATCCGTTTGAAATAGTTTGCAGCAATACCAGCCGCCAGAGCAAGCAATACTGATTTGATTATAATAGCCGGTAATGCTATCGGCATCGGCATCCCGAAAAATAAGGAGTTGATTAATGGCGAGAGAATAGCGGTTAATAATCCGACTTTCCAACCGTATTTGTATGCTCCAACCAGTGTGAAGAAATAAATAGGTAAAAATATCATTCCCCCCTGAGGTAGAAGATGAAAAAGTTGTGGGAAAATTAGATTAACAATAATAAATAGAAATCCAGTAAGATAAGTTTTTGAATTGCTGTAATCCAGCGAATAAAGTTTAACTGTTGTTGCTTCCATAATACATGTAATTTTAATTTGTTTTTAATTATAGTTATTTAATTATCTTCAATTTTTTCAACCAGTCTTCTATCTTGTCACCTGAATTATGAGCCGAGCTACCACGTATTGCCAAACCCTCTAGAATCGTCGACTTTGGACACATTTTTTTCAAATCTGTAACGCTGCGTCCTAGTCCGCTTCCTTCGTGTGTGCAAAATGGAATAATGGTTTTTCCCGATAAATTATATTGAGACAAAAATACTTTTACAGCTTGCGGATAAGTACCCCACCAATTGGGATAGCCAATAAAAATCACATTATACTGGGCTATGTTTTTTAATTTACCTTTCAATTCTGGTCTGGAATCAGATTTTTGTTCCTGCTTTGCATCATCTACTAGTGTGTCGTAGTTTGTAGGATAGGCTTTTACTGTTTTAATTTCAAAAAATTCGCCATCAACTTTTTTGCAAATATCATAAGCAACTGCTCTCGTGTTACCACTATATGAGAAATATGCCACCAAAATTTTCTTGCCATTGGTTTAGGCATGCAATTGAATGCCAGACAATAGCACTGCTGCTAATAATAGTTTTGTTTTCATTTTGGAATTACTTTGTTAATACAGTTTATAGCATTTAAGCTGCAAGAAATGTTATTGAATAAGAATTGTAAATTAAAAATTCAGTTTAAATCCACACATTGCCGTCGCCTTAGGCATCGGGAATCCGGCATTAATTTCATAATTTTGTGCCAGAAGATTTTCTCCTCGAATAAACACGCTGACCAATCTGCTAACCTGGCAACTTCCCCGAAGGTTCCACAAGATATAGTTCTCTTGTATAACCGGATTAACCGAAGTGTAAAGTCCGTTGATGTATTGAACCCCTGTTGAAACTGTCCACTTTCCTTTGGAGAAATCTAAGCCCGCAAAAAGTTTATGCTCAGGAGCTGCTACTACAGGATATCTCATGTGTAACCAGCTGTAATTGGCTGTAAATAGCCAGAAAGTATTGAGACGGTAACTACCGTTTATTTCGATACCCCGGTTTTCCACTTTTCCTATATTGATATTGATTGGACGTCCGTTCTGAAATATCGTCTGAATCATATTATTACCGTCAATATAGAACAAGTTGACACCATACGATAAAGTATTGCTAAGTAAATGCTGCGACCACGAAATTTCGTAATTCATCATCTTCTCTGGCAATAAATCAGGGTTTTGTGGAGTAAACATATACAACTCCCTGATGGTAGGGTTGCGGAATCCTTTGCTTACCAAAGCTTTCAGCTCTGCGGTACGGGGCAAATGTATCGACATTCCTGCCTGAGGCACCATCTCTGTACCGGTTACCGAGAAATGATCGGCCCGCAAGCCGGCATCCAACGTAAACAACGATCCGAGCGTCTGCCTGACATCCACATATCCTGCCTCTTCATTTTCGGTTTTATCGGCAAAATCCATTCTACTTGATGGAAACTGATTCCATCCCTTTCCTCCTATATTTTGATAGTCAACTCCGACCGTTATTCGGTTGCCCGCAAAAAAACTGGCACTCTGGTACCATGTGACCCCATATAATTGATCGGTGGAATGGAAAAGATAGGCCGGCGGAGTATTCTCCGAATAATAGCCATCGTTTATTATATGATTTCCCCAATTATTATAGAGGATTAATGCTCCTGACGTATTTTCGTAATTGTTCTCAAGTGAAATAGACGTCATGCCACGTGTAACATGTGAATCATTGTCTAAAATGGGCTTTGTAACCGTACCTGGATTAGACGCATTGAAATGTAGTATATTCAGATCAGCATAGAGTTTCCATTGGTTACTGAAATCGTATCCTGCTTTTGCAAAAGCACTCAACTGTTCAAATTCCATGTTGGCACGATGCCCGTCACTGCGGTTATACGAAACCGAGGCCACGCTATTGAAACGGTTCTTCCGGATTGAATTGGATACCTCTGTCATTAGCGTGTTGAATGAACCGTAACCCACCTGAACTCTGTTTTGGACACCATCTTCTTTTGTTTTTCGGGTAACAATATTGATGACACCTCCCATGGCATTGGAACCATACAACACTGATGCCGGTCCGCGTACTACCTCTATCTTATCGGCCAACATCGACTGGTATGCATCTGCCAAAGGGTGTCCCATTAATCCCATATATTGCGGATGGCCGTCAATTAGCACTAATAGTTCAGTAGTAGGGCTGCCTCCTATACCACGTAGACTGATACCTCCTGCTGCACCACTTGCAACTCCATACCCCATTATTCCTCTGCTTGTCGTGAAAAGTCCTGGAACTTGTTCTGTGAGAATTGGAAGCAACGATTGTTCATAACGATGACTGATTTGTTCCTGATCTACCACCGTTACACTCATCGGGAGGTAACGTTTGTCAGTTTCATTTTTCGTACCTGTTACGACTACCTCATCGATCGAATAATGCTTAATTACGCGAGCTGTATCTTCTTTTTCAAATGCGGAAACGGACAAGAATGTATTGAATATAAAAACACCAACTATAATGGTTTTGATTGCATTCATATCTGTTTTACTTGTCATAAAATGCTCAATTGATAGTAAAACATCTTTGACGTTTTTTCCCATGTAGCAAGCTTTTTCTAACGGACACCATCCAGACTGACTCCGATTTTGAATGAAGGGAACCATTTTGTCATAATGAACTTCAATGTTCGATTGGTTTAATAATTTGTATGCCGGCAAGCTGATTAAATCAGTGTATAACCTTTTAATTTTCGCTTCAATCATCAAGGCGGCTGCGGCCTTTCCCACTACCTTATCTGCAATAGAAGCCCCTCTGAGAAAATTGACTTCATTGTGTAGTAAATAAAACAAGTCGGCAACACCAGGTTTTGAAAAAGTTCGTATTTCTCCATTAGCAATAACACACGAATAGTTCCCCTGATGTAATAACTGTACAATTTTTTCCATAAGTGATGTAATAATTTGATTATTTTTTTGTTCGGTTAGGATGTGAATATAGCCTGTGTAAGTATTTAATTACTGTGCCATATACTTCCTGTCATTTTCCGCCTACGCAATATTTGATTTTAATCAGGCAATCCTTTGCCTATGCATTAATTTCATAATAAAATTGGAAAGTAGTTTTCCAACTCCATGTGAGAATAATGAATACTCAAATAAGCCTTAGAAAAGTTCATTATGGAACTAATCGCCTAAAGCGTTTGTACTTTTATAAGTCAAATATTGCTTAAAGAAAGCTTCGAGTTTATCAAAAGGAATTAAATCAGTTTTGTCGTATAAATCAACGTGCCCAGCATTAGGAACTATATACAATTCTTTGGGTTCAGCTGCAAGTTTGTAAGCATCCTTGCTAAACTCTATTGAGTGTGCGTGGTCACCAGTAATGAAAAGTAGGGGGCGTGGGGAGATTATTTCTATGTCATTAAATGGGTAGAAATTCATAAACTTAACGTTACTTGTCAGAGTTGGATGCGTAGTCAATTCAGGTGACGCTCCCTTCGGGGTATACTCACCACGAAGTGTGCGGTAAAAGTCATAAAACTCCCGCTGAATTTGGGGAGTCTTTTCGTCCAACTTATGTACAGTTCCACTTGTATATTTGGTTTTACCACCTGTAAACTCTATATATCGTTGTTCTGCAGCTTCGGCTATAATTTGCTTTCTCTGCTCAAGTGTTTGCGAATGGTTCAGCGCATTGCGGTTTGCCGCCCCCATGTCATACATGCTAACTGTTGCAACAGCTTTCATCCTCGGATCAATCTTTGCCGCGCTAATCACAAAGCTTCCGCTGCCACAAACACCAATAATTCCGATTCGCTCCCTATCAACAAACGGACTTGTACCTAGAAAATCAACTGCTGCGCTAAAGTCTTCTGCATATACATCAGGCAATACTGAATTGCGTGGTTCGCCTGCACTTTCTCCCCAAAAAGACAAATCAATAGCCATGGTAATAAAACCTCTATTTGCAAGGTTTGAAGCATACACATCCGCACTTTGTTCCTTTACAGCTCCCATTGGATGTCCAACAATAATTGCGGCGTGCTTTTTATTCTGATCTAAATTCTTTGACATAAAAAGATGCCCAGTAACATTCATGTTGTATTGGTTCTTAAAAGTAACCTTATACATTTTTACGTTATCGCTTACCTTAAAAGTGGTATAGCCTTTTGCTGATATCAGTTCCATTTCTGGTGTTTTTTTACTCTGTTTCGTCTGTGCGAAGAACTGTCCCATTATGACAAGGGACAATATTAGTAGAATTGTTTTTTTTATCATGGCTATCTGAATATTTATATTTTGATTTTAATTATTTTTACTTGATTCTGCTCCTCTAATTTTAGTAAATAAATTCCTTTTGGAAAGCTATTTACGTCAATGATTTTGGATGTTGAGCTCGACAATACTTTTCCATTCATATCAATAAGAGAGATTTTTTTTGCATTGCCGATATAACGCAATAAGCCATCAGAGGATATGTTAAACTCAACAGCATCTTGTTCTACTGACTCAATTTCGGTGATATTTCCAATCAGTTCAAAAGTAACTCTTGGATTATTAGTGCCTAGAGCCGTTTTAAGACTTGTGCTGTTTTCAATATAGCCAATCTTCGTGTAACTGTACGAAGTGGCGAATGTTTCATAAAAAAGCACTATGCAGTTTTGCCCATAAAGCATTAAATCCCCCGCATGTATCGTTGACGGATACTCTGGTGAATTGGGTAGATTACCTGACAAGTAATTATATTTCTCATTCCCATTTAGTTCGTTCATGGTGAAGGTCATAGGCAACAGTGCGATAAATGCTTTTGCAGTTGCATTGTCGTACGTTGTGGCAACAAACGAAGTTGCACCGACGGTGATTCTAATTTTCGCAGATTTTTGTGCTTTCATAAAAAGAAGAGAAATAAAATACATTGAAATCGTGAATAATGTCCGTTGCATATTATCCATATTAAAGTGAAATTTACATTCTGTCAAATAGCTTTGATAGCTTTCGCAGGAATTCCTGCAACAACAGTATTGGGAGAAACATCTTTACTTACTACAGCACCGGCCGCTACCACTGCATTTTCACCCACTGTCACTCCGGGTAGAATGGTGGCTCCAGCTCCTATCCACACATTACGCTTTATTACTATGGGTTTTACTATCAATGCTTTTCTCTCAGCCGGACTTAGTGGATGACTTTCAGTAATAAGGCTTACTTTCGGGCCAATTAGCACATCGTCTTCAATGGTGATTCCACCGATATCCAAAAAAGTGCAATCGTGGTTGATAAATACATTTTTGCCAATTCGGGTAAATATCCCCAGATTGATGTGCAAAGGAGCCAATACCGATGTGCTTTGATCTATACTGCTTACGGTTATTTGGCTAAGAAGCTCCCTGATACGATTTATATCAGCAGAGCGATTTAGCTCTGCCGATAATTGCATGGTGCGGGATGCTACCTTGAAAATGTTTGGATATTCAGGGTCGTTAAACGAAACCGCTTCTCCAGATTGTAATCTTTCAAAAATGTCCATGTTCATCTCTTAATTATTTGCCATCTCTTAAATATGTTCTTTAAATATCGAATTTGACGTTATTCAACAATTTTACCGTTTCCGGATCGCGATGGTCGATAAATGCACTTTGAACTTTATCCAATGATTTAATAGCTTCCATATCCTTAGTAGTAAGCTCAAAATCGAAGACGTTAAAATTCTCGATAATACGATTATTATTTACCGATTTTGGGATAATTACAACTCCACGCTGAATGAGCCAACGCAAGGTAACCTGAGCCACAGATTTGTTGTACTTTGTACTGATAGCTGTCAGGACTTCATTGGTAAATAAATTGTTTTTGCCTTCTGCAAACGGTCCCCATGATTCTATTTGGATATTATTATTTTTAAGGAATTCATGGTTTTCTATCTGTTGGCAAAAAGGATGTGTTTCAACCTGATTTACAGCTGGAGTTACTTTATTGTTGAGTATTAAATCCATCAAACGGTCTTGCTGAAAGTTACTAACGCCAATCGCCCTGATTTTCCCTTCCTGATATAACTCTTCCATTTCCCTCCATGAACCATATACATCACCAAATGGCTGGTGTATTAGGTATAAATCAAGATAATCGACCTGCAAACGCTCCAATGATTTTTCAAAGGCTTTCTTTGTGTTTTCAAATCCGGCATCCTGAATCCAGAGCTTTGTGGTAATAAATATTTCCTCCCTCGGTATTCCACTTCTTTTAATGGCTTTCCCAACAGCTTCTTCATTCATATAAGCAGCCGCGGTATCAATCAAACGATAACCTGCCTTAAGCGCATCGTAAACCGATAGTTCACATTGTGCATGGTCTGAGATCTGATATACACCAAATCCGATAACTGGCATTTCCACTCCATTGTTTAAAATTATGTTATTCATATCTGATATGATTGTTTGTTTTACTTGTAATTCTTTGGCCAAATGATAAAGTTGATGATTACAAATTGTTGTATTCCTCATCACTTACAGGGCTTAACCACTCTGTAGTGGCGTTTTCTGCTGGTACGCTAAGGGCGATATGCGAAAACCAGCTATCCTTTGTTGCTCCATGCCAGTGACATACTCCGGCAGGAATATTTACAACATCACCTGGATTTAATAACCTTGCGGGTTTTCCTTCTTCCTGATACCAACCGGTTCCTGCAGTACAATAAAGTATTTGGCCGCCATGGTGATGGATATGCCAAAAATTTCTACATCCCGGTTCGAATGTAACGTTGGCCGAAAAGGCACCTTCTTGAGTTAGTACTGCCAGATAACTCTGACCTGTAAAGTATTGTGCGTAAGCATCATTTTTTTCTCCCAATGGGAATATTTGTTTGAAATTGTTCATCTTAAATTCTGTTTTAATTATTACTTATTTTCCGGAATTAATTCGTTAATGGAAGCTAATGCATTCAATGTTCTTGGAAACCCCATATAGGGTAAGCATTGTGTGATGGCTTCGAGCATTACATTTTTATCATTACCCACTTTTATGTTCCCTTTAATGTGGGCTTTTACCTGGTTTTCGCATCCACCTAAAGCACTAACAATGCATAAAGTCAACAATTCACGGGTTTTCAAATCTAATCCACTTCGTGTATAGAAATCTCCAAAGCAGAATGCTGATAGATAATTCTGGATGTGCTTTTGATTTTCGGGAGAGTTGTTATGCATTTGGTCAATTACATCCCCGAAGATTGTTTTTTGCACTTTTAATCCCTCCTCAAAGCGATTATCTTCTGTTACCTGCTTTTGACTTTCAATAGGAAGCGGAATATTTTTCTCTTTAAAAACCTCATTAGCCTGATAGATTGCATTTAATGTTTTTGGAAATCCGAGATAAGGGGCACATTGATAAATTGTTTCTTTTATCTCGACAGGAGTTACCCCAAGATTTAATGCTACACCCACATGAACTTTTACTTGTTCTAGTGTTTGGTTGGTTATTAATACTACCAAGGTAATTAATTCACGTGTTTTGTTAGTTAAACTTCCTTGAAATGATACTTCACCAAAAATGAAGTGATTTAAAATATCAAGAAATTCCGGATCGGTTGTCGCAGCCGAAAACTTAGCATCCCCAAATAATTCCTTGATTTTTTGGTTACTTAATTCGATTCTGTTCATTATTGTTCTCTGATGAAATTGTTTTTACAAACTCGTTAACGAAATTAGTATCTGGTAAAACTACCTTGCATTTTCCAGTACTGTTGTAATCATTTCTTTGGTATATAAAGCTTCTGCACCCCATAATTTTGCCACTACTGACAATTTTGCCACCAACTCAGGGATATCGTTTTCAGGTATATTTCCTTCAGCGAGTGTAACAGGAGTTCCAATCTTTTTATACCATTGTTTTAAAGCTTCAATGCCTGCATCGGCACCGTCGAGGTCGAACATCTTTTTGGCAAAACGTTCGAAACGCTCGGGTAAATTATTCTTTTGCCATTTCATCCAGGCAGGCATCAAAATCGAAAGTCCTGCACCATGAGCAATATTGTATTCTGCCGAAAGGGTATGCTCTAAAAAGTGCGTATCGAAACGGTTATTCTCCACTCCGCAAAACGTAGTAAAATTCAAGGCCTGCGTAGCTGCCCATGCAAATTCTCCTCTTGCTTCGTAGTTTCCTGCATCTTTAAGTAATATCTCAGTTGTACGGATAACAGTCTTTAGGATATTTTCAATATGTCCAGCAATAAACTCAGGCAAATATTTGGCCGACAGGTACATATCCAAACTATGGGCAAAGATGTCTGCAGCTGAATAAACCAGATATTCTTTAGTAACAGATGCCTGTAATTCAGGATTGATAACTGATACTGTAGGGAAGGTGGCAGCACCTGCAAGGCTAAACTTTTCTTTAGTTTCGTCTTTTGTCACCACGGCATAGTTGTTCATTTCGCTGCCGGTAGCAGCAAGTGTCATTATGTCGAAAATTTTCAATGCTTTATCCGGTACAGCTTTATAGGTAAAGAAATCCCATACATCGCCTTCGTATACAGCACCGGCTGCAATCGATTTGGATGAATCGAGTACCGAACCACCTCCGATAGCCAATACTGCTTCTACATTTTTTGATTTAGAAATTTCTACTCCCTCATACACTTTGCTCAAAAGAGGATTACTTTGTACGCCACCCAACGTTTCAAAACTAATACCGTTATCGGTAAGCGCTTTTGTCACGGTATCGAACAAACCGCTATTTTTAATCCTTTCGGAACCGTAAACAATTAGTACTTTTGATACGCCATATTCGGAAATGTATTTCCCGATATTCATTTCTTTTTCAACTCCGAATTCTATTCGGGTTGGATTGTAATAAGAGAAGTTTTTCATTGTTTATAATTAATTAAAATTGGTTGATATTTATGTCTGTTTTCTAGAATGCAAAATTAGGTGCTAAAAGCCTAATAGAATTACCTGAATTACTGGTTTACTAACCATAATTACTGATTGTGGCTACAGGTTATAATATGTCCGTAATATGTTTATTATCTTTGTGCAATAAAAGAATATATACAGTTCATTATGAGTGAAATTATCAGAATAAATACGGTTGCAGAGTACAATAAACAGGTAGGGGTGGAGACATTGCATCCGCTCGTTAGTGTGGTAGATTTTGAGAAAGCCGAACCTTTTTGTTTTTTCAGGGCTCAGCTGGGAGTCTATACCATTTTTCTAAAAGACTCTAAATGTGGCAATATGACCTACGGTTGCAGTACGTATGATTATGAAGAAGGCACGCTGGTATTCCTTGCTCCCGGACAGGTTTATGGCATAGAAGATAAAACAGAAAAACGCCGGGGTGTTGGCAAGGCCTTGATCTTTCACCCGGATTTGATACATGGTACTTCGTTGGGTAAAAATATGAAGGAATACAACTTCTTTTCGTACGAGGTAAACGAAGCATTACATCTTTCTACCCGCGAAAGAGTTATCATTGATGACTGCCTGGATAAAATCAGTTTTGAACTGGAGCATGCAATAGATAAGCATAGTCGAATATTGATTGTGACTTATATCGAACTCTTTTTGAATTATTGCAAGCGTTTCTATGACCGACAATTTATTACCCGCAATAAAGTGAACGTCGATATATTAGCACGATTTGAAAAGGTGCTCGACGACTATTTTGCTTCGGAGTTGCTGATGACACACGGAACTCCTACGGTAAGTTATTGCGCTGAAAAGTTATTTATTTCCCCTAATTACTTAGGCGATTTATTGAAACGAGAAACAGGCAAATCGGCTCAGGAACATGTACAGTTTAAACTGATAAATATTGCTAAGGAAAAAATATTTGATAACGAAAGGTCAATCAGTGAAATCGCTTATGATCTGGGCTTTAAGTATCCACAGCATTTTACTCGTATGTTTAAAAAAGAAACGGGCTATACGCCGAATGAATATCGAAACTTGAATTAACGTTAGATAATCTAAGCAAATTTCAGTTTGCGAGTTGAATTTAAACCCTCAATCTATATTAATAATATATATTGAGGGTTTAAATCGAACTAACGATTAAATTATTATCCTGCCGATTGTTTAATTCTCAGCTGAGTTCCATTTCCAAACTTTTCTTTCAAAATCTGCATATCGTTACTTACCTTCAAATCCAGTATCTTGGCATAATGCTGGGTTGTTTTGAGATTTTTATGTCCTAACATTTTAGAAACGCTTTCGATCGGGACACCGTTTGAAAGCGTGACGGTAGTTGCAAAAGTATGCCTGGCAATGTGGAATGTCAGTTCTTTATTAATCTCACAAACGTCGGCTATCTCCTTCAGGTAGGAGTTCATTTTCTGATTGCTCAGGATAGGTAAAAGCTTTTCCTCGTTGATAACTTGTGGGTGATCTTTGTATTTTTCCAATAATGCGGAAGCAATGGGTAACAACGGAATGTTGGATCTTGTGTCCGTTTTTGTTCGGTTGATAAAAATCCAACGTTCGCCATCTACACCAAAACCTATGTTTTTACGAGATAGCTTTTTTACATCTACGTAAGCTAGACCTGTAAAGCAACTGAAAAGAAATATGTCTTTAACCTGATTAAGCCGGTCGGTGGCAAATACTTTATTGAACATGGTTTCGATTTCTTCCATGGATAAGAATGCCCGTTCAACTTCAACCATTTTGCTTTTGTAGTTGATGAATGGATTTTTCTGAAGCCAGCCATTAGCCAGGCAAATCCTGATGATTTTTCCAAAGTTTTTAATGTATTTAGAAGTTGTGTTCTGACAACAATTGCAAACGCTTTTCAGATAGAATTCGTAACTGGTTATGAATTCGTGATCAATCTTTCGGATATCAATATCGGATACTTTGTATTTCCATTTCAGGAAATCGACCGTATGCTTTAAAGAGGTTTCGTAACGGACATGTGTGGCGGGCGCATAATCTTTACCAATAAGGGCTTTTATTTCGTCATTGTGCTGTTGAAATATGCCTATCAGCATATGGCTTCGTTTGTCAATGCCCATGATCTTGTTCCGCATGTTTTCGGCATTGACGGGTTCGTCTTCCCGGATAAGCTGCTGTTGGTAATCGTACACTTTTGCTTTGAGCGCATCCAGATAGGAATTAGTAGATTTTGACTCAACACTGGTGCCTTTCATGCGATTGCCTTCGACGGACCATTTATCCGGATGTGTGTAACGCTTGGTGCTAAATTCGATTCGTTCACCATCGACAGTAACACGGATGTAAATAGGGACTAAACCATCGGTTGTGGTTTTTGCTCTCTTTGCGTAAAAGAGAATGGAAAGTTTTGCATTCATTTGTGG
>JGI24139J26690_1000010_pt1 | contig 22190 bp, 16 predicted proteins | sample BarGraIncu00221A_FD_26690 | JGI IMG/M metagenome (IMG submission 26690)
CTCTTTACGAAAAAGAGAATGGATAGTTTGGTGTTCATTGTGGTAACCTTTAAAAGTTTTCAAAAATACTTACTTTTAAATTCCCAATCAAGATGTTCAAATATTGAACTACTTGATTATAAACACTTTTAGCCCAAATTCGGTGGAGGTAATGTTTTTATTTTTCAAGTCCACCGAATTCAGCACCTACAGATTGCTAGATATTGAATATTTTGTGAACTGCATAAAAACATAAAAGCCTGTAAATCATTGATTTTACAGGCTTTTATTAGTTTTTGAAATTCTTTTGGCGGAGAGAGAGGCTCTTGTATCCGCTAAATTTAATTATGTATGTCAGTGAGTTATGCTCGTAAAATACTTGGGTACCCGATTTTTCACCCGAAAAATTTTCACTAATAAAAGCAGCTTTTTAATAGAAAAATCGTGTATACAAAAATACAAAATTTCCATGATAATGCAAAGAATTGAGGGCTATTTTTTAGTACGGTTGAAACGATATAAACTGATTGTAATTTTTTATTGATTCTGCTATTTTTGTTCATAATATATGATACATCAGTTATTATATATAATTTTGTATTGAAATATCAGTCGTTATGAAATCAAAAGGAGCAATTTACACCCAAAAACAAAAAAATATTCTCTCACGACTAGGAGAAAATATTAAACTCGCCCGTTTGCGAAGAGAATTGTCTGTTCGTTCTCTGGCTGAAAGAGCCGGTATTGCAGTATCAACTATGACCAACGTTGAAAAAGGGTCTCCATCCGTAAGTCTAGGTAGTTATCTGCAGGTACTATCGATATTGCGCTTAGAAGAAGATATCTTACTGATTGGGAATGATGATCCAATTGGTAGGCAGATTCAGGATGCTGGACTTATTGTTAAAAGACGGGCGCCGAAAAAGGGAATTACAAAATCACCGATTGATCATGTTATTGATAAAGGTGGTTCGGAAGCACCTGATTTTATATGATTTGATTGAAAATTATTGTTTGTGTGGCAGAAATAAGACCTCTGCTGTTGGTGTTGTATTATTGTTGCAGACTAATTTTTAGTATAGTATAGGGGGATGAAACTGGGAGATAACTAACCTTTGGTATGCTTTTGTTGTCTGTTATCCTGTAATGAAGGGATGTACCTGTTCGGCTTTTAGTCCAGTGTATTGGCAAAATTCGTCAATGCTGACGAATTGGTGTTCCTGCTTTTGATAGTGATTTCTTATCTGTGCAAGCAACGATCTGCCGTAACGTTCGCTTTTGCCTGTTATGCGTTGCACATCCTTCGGGTATATGCAAATACGTTTGACTTCCATTGTGTCATTATTTTCAATGCAAATTTACAACTAATTATGCGTTTAATAAAACCTTTTTAGGCAAAAACGGCAGGGATAGCCATTGCCGGAAGTACCAGTGTTCTAAAATGTAATAGTTGAGTATACTTTTGTCCTGATAATTTTAAAACATAGTATTATGGCACAACAAAAAAGTATTCTAAAATTGAAGGGAACTATTGGTGGAATTACATTCTACAAATCACAAGATGGTTACCTGGCCCGTGAAAAGGGTGGTGTGGATGCTTCTCGAATTGCGAATGATCCGGGATTTGCCCGTACACGTGAAAATGGCGCTGAGTTTGCCAATGCAGCTTCTGCAGGGAAACTCTTGCGCGATGCTGTTCGCGTATTGGGTAAAGATGCATCTGATGGACGTGTAACAGCTCGTTTAACTCAAACCATGGCACAAATCAAGAACATGGATGATGCTAATGTAAGAGGTGAGCGAAGTGCTGCCGAGGGCATGGCAAAGGCTGAAGCCAAGTTATTGTTGAAAGGGTTTAATTTCAACGTTAACTCTGTGCTGGGAGCTGTTTTGTACAGCCCGTATCAAGTGAATGTTGCCACAGGTGAAATCAGTATTGCTTCAATCAATCCACAAAATGATATTAGTATTCCTTCAGGGGCTACCCATATTATTTTTAAGGGTGGTTGTGTAAGTATTGATTTTTCAACCGGAGATTCGGAAATTGCAGTTTCTGAACCTATTCGTTTGGCAATAAATGCTGCGGCTCAACCTCTTTCTGTCAAACCTGCGGCTGTTCCTGTTCTAGCTGGAATCAAGTTCTTTTTGCTGTCGATTGATTTTGTACAATCGGTAAATAACGTAGATTATTCGTTGAATAACAATGCTTACAATGTGTTGGCTATTGTTGAAGTTGTTTAATTCGCTTAAAGATTAAACCATGGAAAAAGAGAATAATGTTACAATTAGTAACCCGAACGAAATGAACATCGCAGAACGGGTGAAAGCTCCGACTCCGAAGTTTTTCAAAACGTTGCGTACAATTGGATTAGGGTTGGCAGCCTTAGGTGGAGGTATTCTTGCAGCTCCGGTGGCGGTTCCGGCTGCACTGGTCACTATTGCCGGTTATGTTGCGTTGGCTGGTGGTGTAATGACTGCTGTTAGTCAAACTGCCGTTGATACTAACTCCAAAGTTAGTGACAATGGCACTTCCTGAATCAAGCCATGACGGCCAAGTTTATGCCGGAACTTGTGGAGGCATGTTTCTTTCAGTCTTCAGCAATATGTTTGTGGAAGATCTGGTAAGAACGGTGATCTTGGCTATCGTTGGTGCTGTAGTGAGTTTCGGCGTCTCACTGGCATTAAAGAGTTTGATTAAGCGAACAAAACACTAAAAATCTACTGTTTTATATGGTGTGGTAACCTTTTCAGTAGTAAAGCCTCCCGGCGGGGAGGCTTTTTTTGTGTCGAAATGTTACATGCCGTATCAAGATTAACAGTTTCTCTCTATTGGGGCTAACTCGACGCGGGAACGAAGGCAACCACTGGAAAGGGTGGGGAAGGGCTTGGGTATTGACTGACTGAACTAATGGAGCTTGCGGAATGGAAAGGAAGGAGATAACCGAAGCCGCGGGGTGCTGAGGTGGATGCACGAATGCAGGTGTAATGGAGTGTAGGGGGTCGGAGAGAGGAACGAACGTAGTCCCTGAAATGCAATGGAGCCGGAATAAATGCATCGACCGCAAGCACATGTAATAAACACGATTGCCTAAAGAGACTGCAACAACTATAGGTGGTGGGGTTTTAGTGGCTTTTTTTTCTTCATATAATATATTAGACGGTGGTAACTCACATTATATTGCACAAAGTGCCAAACACATTTACAAATAATGAAAAGCGATAAATGCCCCTCGTAAAAAGGGGCTGGGGTTTTCATTTTTTGTATTCCGCTGTCCCCTATTCGTCAAAAGCGGTTCGGGAAAAACTGCTTTCGATAACACGAGATTTTTACCGAACGGCTTTTGCGGGGCATTAAAGTCAAGTCGTCACATTTCTTGCTTGGTTTTTATAAAATTATTCATCGCTTGCGGTTTTATAAAAGCCAAGTAAGGTATGTGTTCCGCTCTGCCTATTTGTAAAATGGTTTTGATAAGCTATTCGGTTATCAATATCATTTTGCAGGCGATATTGCCGGAACGGCTTTAAACGCAAGCTATGCTTGTTTTATTCTTTCCTTACTGCCTATTGTTTGGCGAAATAAAATACTTTCCGCTCTCCCGTAGGGGTTCCTCGGGCAGCGGAGCGGGGCAAAGGGGTTGATCTTGTGCGGCTATTATACATAATTAGGTTATGGGCTTCCCTATTGATTTGCCTTCAGGCAAGGGAATGACCATTAACTACATGTTATGTATAATAGCTTTGATTGCATCGACCTTTTCTACGCTCAGCAGAGTTCAAAATTTCATTTTGACTCTGCATTCACTCGCCGAAAAGGTTGAGTTGTTTTTTTTCTGGTGCAAGTGCAGCACGGTGGTGGCGGTTGGAGTGCAAAAGTCTTTTTTGCAACCCCCTGCCCCCTTGAAAAGGGGGTACTGCAAAAAGTGTGACAGAAAAAAACAACAGTAGGGTGGATGTGCGGAAGCCAACAAAAAAGACCGTGCAAGCCCAGAGGTACGAGGGGCGGGGATTTTTGGCGGCTGGGGATTGCCTTGCGGAGCTGCCCGTTATTAACTTACAGGCGAAGCCTGACCGCTTTTTTTATTTTACTCTGCATGATTTATTATTACTGGATCCAGTTTATGTCCAAACACTGCAATACCTGATTTACTTTGTCTAATCTCAGGTTTGGTTTATTTTATTGACTCACTCATATACAATCTAATTGAAATAGTATATGCAATAAACCCCTTTTCTCGGGGTGTATTGTATATGAAAATATAATAATAATTTAATATGGATATTGAAAACTAAAATAGAAAAGGAGATAGATATTGTTTCGCCCGTTGGCTACGCCGATTTTCAATTCCGGGCTCAATACGGTTCTGCTAAGTTATATCCAGAGAGTTGCTCTGGGTTATTATTTAATGGTCATCCAACTCGAAGACCAAACATTTGCAATCTTAGCTTGAAGGTTTGTCGTTAAAAACGAGGAAGAGAATTAAGATATGAATATTGCCTTGTATAAATTGAATTTATGTGTAATTATTGCCTTGTAAAAACGAAAAATAAATTTTCATATGATTGCTTGCGGATACATTTTTTCAAAGTTCCAAAATAGAATAAAACCTAATTTGACAAGCAAACGGCGCAAAATACTTGACAAAACACGTCTATTCCTTTGAATATATCGCTTTAATTTGTTCATTAAAAACAGTTGTTCATTGACAATGAACAACTAAAAATATTGAACAGATAATTCATCAAACCTGCAAAACCAAATCTTTGATTCTGATAATTTTGTATTTGCTCACTTTACAAAAGTGCACTTGCAGCTGTCTGTAATTTATTTTCAGGATAGCCAGATTTTTTATTTTTATTCATACTTCAATCATACTTTACTATCATTTTTTTTGAATATATTTTCATTTTCTCTCTAAACGATAGAGGTGCAATTGCCTCAATATCTTCACTCATTGACAATATTCCCTGAAGGAAATCGATTGTAGGTTTGATATTTATCCAGATTCTCATCGAAAAATAAGGGTTTGGCTGAAATTTTTTCAACCAGAATCAGGTTATTATTGGTTTCTTCATCAAAAGAGTTGCATTCTCATTTATTTTGTAAAATAAAAAAACTACCACTTATTGAAAAGTGACGGTTATGGAAAATTTTTAAATTAGAAATCAACTTTCGAATAAATTTATTAAAATATATATCTATTGTTGTTTGTTCTCTCAGGTTGCATTCTGTTTATTAGTAAGATATAATATTTGAATTAATTTATTGCAGCTTTGCTTTTTGAAATCAAACAATTAGCATTCTTCTCATCAAAAATGTCTTTTTCGACTTTTTCAATTAACAAACCAATATCCGCTAACGAATTTATTTTATTAAAATTGTATTTTTTTCTCCAAATCCAGCCAATAGCACTATCTTCATCAGAAAATATCACATTTTTTTTGTCAATTTCTTCTGTATCTTTTATCCCTATTCGAAGGTTTTCAATATGATCAAAAATAAATTTAACGTCAAAATCATTATACTTTTTAATTAATTCGATCCCCATTCCCCAATAAAAATTTGAATCACTACACCTTTGAGTTGTAAATAAATCATATTTTGCTATTAACTCAGTGATAAGTTCATTTCTAAAAGTATCAATCATAACTCTATCATACCAACTACCCGGTTTGTCAATGTAAATTCTATCATTTCTTTTTCGAAATTTCACAGCTCCCCTATTTTGTAACCATGTATGGAATTTTTCATCAAAATACACATTCCTATGAATGTATTCTATTCTTTTTGACAGCTCTGGTGTGTCAGCAGAACCATCTATATTTGAATCAGAAATTATAATATTGTTAATTTTATCATTTAATTTTAATTTATTTTCAGAGTCACATAATTGACAGATAATAGCTTTGACATTTGTATTTCTCCTTAAAAGTAATTGCCAATTATCATAATTATCTCCGATGTCTAGTTTAAATAAATCATTCCAATCACTAAAATTGCTTACAAGTGCTCTAATGAGTTTATGATTTGACAAAAATTCTGCATTAGCCCCACTTTCATTAAACAAATAATTGACATTATTTAATCGCAATTGATATATATCATGCGTAAGATCATGAAGAAGTAAAAATCCAATATTTCCCATAAACAAAGGATGATTTTCTCCTTTTATAAAATCCTCTTCCCAGCTATTATCATTAATAATCAATCCTGCTTTTTTCCTTTCTTCCTCCAATTGACTTTTTACAAATGATTTCTCACTTTGAATAATCTGCAAGCAATCTTCACTATTTAGAAATTTGTATATATCATCAGAGCCAACTGTTAATTTATTCACAATTCTCATGACGCTGCACATAACAGGTACACTTCTTATATCTGGATCAATTATAATATTCCAAATTACTCTGATCCAATTTTTAAATTTTTCAGAATTATATTCATTTAATTCCAAATAACGAGTTACTGAAAAGAATAATAATCTTTGGTTCTGAGTAATCTTTTCATTAAATAAACTCCAATTATCACTTTGATTCCAAACGGGTTTTATTATTTCAATGATTTCTTTATAATGTTTTGATAGGCCATCTAAAGTTTTTTCAATTAAAATTATTACTCCTTCTTTCTCAAAAAGAATTTTGTAATTTTCGAAGTTTTCATATTTAACAATGCTATCAACTCCTTTATTACCATATAGTTTTTGAAATAACTGATTTTTTTCAAAGCTATCTTGTGATAGGTTTGATTGTGTAATTAGCGAATTTAATAGATATCTATTCCAAAAACGGATAAAATAAGGGTCAATTATTTTATCTATTTGCATTTCATTAGTTTTTGAATGATCCCAAAAAATATTAGTCCAATTATTATCTAATTTTGTAGCAAATGAAAGATAATATGGCATTTGACGACGGTTTAATTCAACATCTGTATTCAACATATCATAAAATGGATTATTTTCACATCTTAACCAATCTATCAAGTCTGCCTTATAATTTTCATAATCTGTCAATGGTTTTCCCCTTGCATTCATTTTTATATAAAGCTCATCCGACAAATCAAATCCGTCTAAAGGCAATATATAAAATTCAAGCTTCGATAAATTCTCAAATAGATTGTATTTCTCTCCAGTTTTTTCTTTGTTGATTTTACCAGTATTATAATGTTCATGTAAGAAGTCTAACATCACCAACATTGATTTGACCGTAGGGTCTTTCTTTAATGAGCTAAAAAACCAACCAGCTTCATTGATTTCTTTGCTTGGCTGCTTATCGTAACTAATTTTTATATTTGTCAACTTCTCGCAAAAATCACGGGCTGTAGATCTTGTTGCATACGTAAATCCTGAAAGACTTTTTCTCAATTCATTAACATTTTCTAGCTCGCGATTACCAATATACCAATAGAGCAAGAATAAAGTTGTTAATCTTTGTTGTCCATCAAGGGGTATAAATAATTGAATTTCTCCTATTTCCTTTATTGAGCCATAAATGAAATCTAATTCTAGATTTGAACTTTTTTCGAGAGCATCAAAAATCGCTTTGATAAACTTTGTTCGAATTTCTAATTCATTTTCACGACCTTGTGCGTAGTCCCTTTGAATCATAGGAATTTGAATACCATCAAATTTATATACCATTAATTTATCAAGCACTTCTATTTCAATCTCATTTGAGAGAATATCCATCAAATTATATTTATTCATCGATTTTCTAATTTAGTATTTTTTTGGTAAAAATTCAACAAGTGTTGTGGTTATATCTGTTCGGTAATTTTTAATATCGTCGATTGACCATTTACTTTTCAACGTGCCCTTTAAATCAAAATACTTTAGAAATAAATTTTTCGTACAAATTGGAATAAAGGTACCTTTCATATCTTTTTTGATAATGATTTTTCTTTTTGTGGGAAATAAAGCATTGCCATAAGATCTGTTTGTACTCGCATCCAAAAGAGTTAGGTTCCCTATATTGTTTTTTATCTCTTTAGTATTTTCATCATTAACTTCACCGGCAATTCTAATAATTTCATTGTTGATATCTTCAAAACTTTCTTTACTGTTTTTATTTTTTGTAAAATCATCAATTCTAGCACATAGTTGTTCATCTTTTTGGATTTCTTCTACATCATCTTTTGATGTTTGAAGCCAAGTAATTTGTGAATCCTTATCTGTTAATTCATTTGATTTAGTTGAATCTATGTGTTCAACATCCCAACTGATTTTATTTCCTTTATCATTAATTACTTCTTTAAAGGCTTTAAATGGAAATTTATAGATTAAAGTTTTATTGATACTTTGTTTTACTATATGTTCCAAATTATAGAGTAATAGCAATTCTCTAATTTTTGGTTTGTTTGAATCAGAGAAGTATAAATCCAAATAATAAGTTTTAATATCTGTTTTAGCTTCTTTTGTTTCTTCATTTTCTTTCCATTTAAGCTTATCAAACCTACTTTTAATTTTATCTTTAAATGCCTTTGTGATATCTTTTTTAGTGACATTATTTTTTTGATGCAAATTATATATATCAACAATTTCCTCTCCACAATAGATAAGAAAACCAACGTAATGATACCAAATTGGATTGTTATACCATTCTTCGAAAGTTTGAAAATAATCTTTTATTATTTTCCACTCTCTTTTTATTGTCTCTAAGTCAACTTGCTTTTCAAATTTTGGTGAAAAGTAACGAAATGTAGCATATCGATCCGTTCCTATAACCTCCTCAATAGTTGGATTCGATTTCTTTCTTGATTCAATTTCAGCTGGAGTCATTTTAATTCTATCTAAAACTTCAGGATCATTTTTTATAGCAACCGATTTAATTATGTCAAAAACAAATTCAATTCTTGCCGGGATTTTATTTTCTTCTTTATTTAAAAACCACCAAAAATCATCATCTTGAAGCATATTTTCAATTCTATCCCAATCACTTGCAATTTCCAATTGTCGAAGTCTAGATAAATCATTAACTTCTCCAAAATTCCTTTCTTGTAAAAATAAAGCCTTGATTAATTCTGAATTAGTTAAAGATATTTTACCTCCATTAATTCTTATGAAAGTTTTTATTGGCGAAGAATTTGGATTCGAACTTTCATTGAGCTCATACCAAATCACTTGAACTACGCCTTCACTCTTTTGATTCTTTTGATTATAAACTAAAGTTCTTAATATTGAGTCACAAATATCATCGAGCATAATTTTTTCTTGTTCCACTTTATTTTTCAACCATTTCCCAATTGTTGTGTAAGCTTGAGATATATGATAAAAATCAATATTTTCATCATTGCCTACCGTGATATTATTAAGAAATTTTTTTGAATCCTCTCTAGTTTCATAATCAATAGTGAAAATATCTTTTCCATATCTTTCCTTAAATGGCTTCCCACTTAAGTGTGACTTAATAAAATAACTCAGAATAATTTTTAATGTGGTTAAACGTTGTTGACCATCCACGACTTCCCAACCAAAAATTTGTTTAATGATACCTTCATCATTTTTTCTTTCCCAATTGTGTTCTTTTACCACTATCGGTTGTAAGCAATAAAACTCCTTCTTTGATTTGTCCTTTAATGCAAAAGAGTATATATCACTTAAAAGATCTTTTACTTGCTGCTCAGTCCAGCGATAACCTCTTTGATATGCAGGAATATAAAAATTCATTTCCAAGAGTTCACTGATAGAATATAGTTTAATTGTATTTGACATAACTATTTTTTAATATATGTGTGTAATTCTCAAATATTGATTTCGTTGATAATTTTTTCTAAATGACATCATATTTTTTCAATATTGATATCTCACCTTCTATACACTAACCACTCATCAAACTCCCCATTTACTTGATTGTCTCTGACAAACTGCACCCATGAACACCTTTTAGTTAAGTTTGTGACAAACAATACTGTTGACTTTGTTACTTTTATTTATTTTGAAACTCATTATTTTGGATGTAGTGCTGTACAAAAAATAATTATATCTTTGTAAAATGAATAAATCAATGCTGAAAATAAAGAAATATATCGAATTATATTATCCTTTAACGGTATCTGTTATAGGAGTATTGATATTTTATTTTTGGTTATCAAAAAACAGTTTTCTGTGTGGATTTACAACAAAACTTTTGCTTGACAATACATTATCGTTGATCATCTCAACTGAGGCAACTCTTTTTGGCTTTTTATTGGCTGTACTAGCATTAATTCTACAAATGAACAACAAGCTAATTCAAACTATTAAAGAATATGGGAGATTTAATGATTTGGTCAGTTTTTGCAAAAGATCAGTTTATGCTTCATTTGCCGTTGTTGTTTTGTCATTAATTATTCTGTTGGTAAAAGATATTTTACTAATACATATTGTAAAAACTGCTTTTTACTACCTCTGGGGATTTTCGCTGATTTATAGCCTTTTGTCAGCTTTCAGATTTGTTAGGATATTCTTTTTCCTAGCGAACTCCAACTAACTGCAATATAGATTGGCGTAAAGCCACTTCAACGATCTTTATACCATCCTTTCTTTCGACTATTTGTAAATGCTGGGCAATGGTGAGTTTTTCAATTTTAAAACCTCCACTTACTCTGTTGGACACAAAATTAATTGTTTCTTCAACTAGATTTTCTTCATCCCCAGATTTACCAATTACAATCAATTTGTTTTTTGACTTTCCACGATTACCAAGTGGGATATTTAAGTAATTATTTGCCAAATCAATAATACTTCTTATATTTAATTTCTCAATGCCATTTTTTTGCGCAGTGAGTTTTATACTAATACTTTTTGTTGCATTTGTTCGGTTTACTAAGTTGTTTATATCACTTATTGCACCATCATTACCTACCAATTCTCTAAGATATTGAGTCGGTTCTGCAATTTGTAATTCGATAGAATCCATTTCGATTAATCTACTTAACCTTAAGCTTGCCTCAAGGTTCATAATAGGAGTAACAATAACGTTAAATGAACTGTCTGCATGAAGTTCTGAAATAGAATTAAAATAGAACTGAATACCTGTTTCAATAACTCCCATCCTATTTACTTCCCACAATAATACTTTAGAGGATTTCATGTACAAAAAAACATTTGGATATGCAAAGCCTTGACCGTCACCTAGACTTACAGCACTATAATCTTCTTCAACTCCAGGAGTATGAACCGGAGCAATGTCTTTTGTTTGGGTTGCAACAAACAATCCTGTTATAAAGTTACCATCATTAGAAACATGAGATAACTCTAAATGCTTATTATTATAATCAATTACATATCTGAGATTTTGATCTAATAAGACATCTTCAAAGCTACGAAAACCTGCGTATTCAACTAATGAACAGAAAACTTTTTTTGATTGTAACATAAGCTTATATAATTAGAAATTGATATACAATGATGAAATGGTTACCTAAATAGAAATTAAAGTATTACAAATTAAGAAATTGATATGATAAATATTGATCCTGCGTGTTGATTAAATTCCGACACCGAAAATCTATATTTCAAAGCCACCTGTGATGATAAATCTTTGGAGTAAATTGTGTACTCTTATATTTATTTTGAAAGGGGGAATGGTTTTACCTTCCAATTTTTCAAAATACTCCTTGGCCTTGTCTTTGTCAACCAGATTCTTTAGGTCATCAAAACGCCCGTATTCATTTATATTTAACTCACTTATGCCGGAATTCATCATTTTTCTAAGTTTGGTTTCGTCTAAACCCAGAAGTTGCGAGATGTGATTAATTTCTGCATTTTTAGCTTTGGATTGATATTGGGTGATGTAATCCCTGAAAGTTTTACCTTCTTCGAGCTTTGCTTCTCCACCTTGTACGTCGTGCAGGAATATGTTGGCATATTTCTGCTCCTCTTGTGTAAGGGTGGCAAAGGATTTATGTAGCTCGTCGAGAGTTACCTGGAAATGCTCTTTGTCCAACTCACCTAATTCGAGGGTTTTTAGAAATTTCTCGAAACGTGAGTTCATATAATCGGCATTGATAATGCCTGTGTCAATTTCGGTTAAATAGCCATCAATTTCGAAAGGTACTTCTTCGGGAGTACTGCTACTGCCACCAGTTCCACCAGAGCCAAAGACTTCTTTGTAACGAAGGGCTAGTACCAAGTAATTCGTTTTATCGAAATTCAATTCGACAACAGATTTTAGCGTACCCTCTTCGTCGTTGGATTCATATGTTTGTTGATTCCACCTAAAGCCCTGAATTTTTGCTGCTTCTAAATGGTTGTTGAATTCTTTAAATAGTTTTGTAAAGCGTCCACGTTCTGATAAATCGTCGGGGAGTTTTTCGAAATTAGCTACCCCTGCACGGGTGAAAAGTTCGGTTATTTCATCATGAATGGCATTCATCCGATTCAGGTTGTAATCCAAATGATCCACAAATAGCCCCAGTGGTTTATCTCCAGAGTAGAGTTTAATGGCATTCTCAATATGACGCTCCATGGTATGCGGATAGCGATAATAGCGGATAGTACCAAATGGTTTTTCGGGTCCAAAAAGGCGATTGGTACGCGAAAATGCCTGTATAATACTTTCGTATTTCAATACCTTGTCAAGATACAATGTATTGATGTATTTGGAGTCGAAACCTGTGAGCATTTGGTCGACTACGATGAGTAAGTCGATTTGCTTTTCGGGGGATTTCTCAATTCGTTTATGGGGTTCTTTGTGTGACAAACGAGCCGCTATGTCCTTTTTGAACTTGCCATGTGTAGCTATAGTAAAATCCTGCTGGTATCTGTTGTTATAGTCCTGAATGATTTCAACCAAACCATCTTCTTTGAATTTCACATCGCCATTGTTGTCGATAGTGGAGTCGAAAAGGGCTGTTACTTTAAATTCGGGTTTTTCCTGTTTGAATAGCCGATAGTATTCAATGGCTTCTGAAATAGAACTAGTGGCAAAAATGGCATGAAATTTACTACCGTGACTTAAACGCACCCAGTTGTCGAGAATATCTTTTACAAGCCCATTCTGGTGTGATTCAGACTCATATTGTGAACGAGGTATAAAATCCTCGATACCCTTTACATAACTGCCATCGTTGGCTATAAAGCCCGCCATTTTAATTTGTGAGGCATCCATGTAATGATAGAACACTTCGCTTTTGGCGGGATCGCTGATTGCTTCCTCTTCGGTGGTAGCTTTTGCTCTTTCTAACGCTACCTCACGACGCAAATCACGGTCGCGGTAGGTAAGCACCTTGTAAGGGTCGAAGCCCAAAACGTTTTTATCACGTATGCCATCGGCAATACTGTAACGGTGTAGTTCGTTGCCAAAAACGGTTGAAGTGGTATTGTCTTTTTTCTGATTTTCTTCGTGAATGGGTGTACCGGTAAAACCAAAGAAAATAGCCGAAGGGAATGTTTCTTTTATGGTTATAAGCATATCGCCAAAGGTAGAACGGTGGCACTCGTCCACAATAAAAACAATGCGCTTGGAAGTCATTAATTCCAAGTCGTGCGCTTTCAATCCTTCATCTTCAGCATATATATTACTCATTTTTTGAATAGATGTAACAATCAGCGTATTGGCAGCACTGGAGCTTTTGAGTTTGGAAACCAATACATGTGTATCTTCAGTAGCTTGTACCGTTTCATTTGCTTCAGCAAAGTTGCGATACTCGTTGAGTGACTGCGTGCCTAGCTCAATACGATCCATTAAGAAGATTACTTTGTCAGCATCTTTGGAGTTAGCAATGAGCTGAGCCGACTTAAAGCTGGTCATGGTTTTGCCCGAGCCTGTGGTGTGCCACACATAACCGCCACGGTTGTTTTTTTCGTGCCAGTCGGTTTTTGAGACTCTATCGGAAATGGCATTAGCAGCATAATATTGATAGCTACGCATTACTTTGAGCACCCCATCCGAATCGTCGGCTACCGTATAGAAACCAATGAGCTGGTGAGCCATGGGGATAGAGAGCAAAGAAGAAGCGACACCCTGCCAATGGTTGATAGGCTCGTTGTTGAAATCTGCCCAATGAAAGCAGTAATCTTTGTTGAACAGACCATCGGGACCCGGATTAGCAAAATATACCGCCTCGTTGGGTTCTATGGCTACGAAAATTTGTATAAGCGAATAGAATCCTATAAATACACCCTCGCCCCGGTATTTTTCGATTTGGTTATAGGCTTGCGAAACCGAAACACCAGTCTTTTTCAGTTCTAAATGAATGACAGGCATGCCATTGATAAGCAATAGTATATCGCCACGGCGGTCGTTGAGAATACGATTCCCTGTTTTGTATTGCGGTTGCTGTACAATTTGGTAGCGGCTTTGTCCGGCTGCAATTTCTTGACGGTCGTACACCTTTAGGCTGACTTCTTTACCCAAATGCAAAGCATCGGCAGGATTATCGCGTTTGATAGAAATGGTTTTGCCATTGATAAAGCCGTTGAGCTTTAGCGGAGTGCGGAGGGTGGTGATTTGCTCCATAACCTGTTGCATCTCGGTATCGGTAAGCGGTGCATCATTCAGGCGGTCGATACCCCGATTGTTATCAAACAGAATACTTGCCCAATTGCGTAGCAAGTCGGCTTCCGAAGGGTTTTTGAGTACTTTTTTCTCCCAACCCTTGTTTTGCAATATCTCAATTAATGCCGCTTCAAATTGAGCTTCAGTTGTCAGAACCATGATATATGTGATTTATTTTTTTATTTTTTTAGACGTGGGTTGCCACGTTGAGAAATTAGACGTAGCATGCCACGTCTCTATAGTGTTACACAAACATTTTTTCTAAACATGCCTTTTTTAGATTCTTCAATTTTTCCAACTCTTTTTGGTGTTGCGCAATTAGGGTGTCGTGTTGATTGAAAAAGTGCCCTAGTCGACACTGTTCTTCAAAACATGGTATTGGAATTCCAATACTAAGGTATTCCCCATTTCTAATATGTACTTGAGTAGAACCATTTTTTTCGGCAGAAATAATTTTCCTATATATATCACTATTAGAATATGTAATTATAAAATCATCATTATATTCTTTATAAAGTTCAATTTTATAAACCCCTTGTGGCATTAAAAAAACTTCTTGTTCACCAGTTATGCGTACAATTCTACCCAGATTTGGTGCTGTAGGTACCAAATCTCTTAAAGATGTTACCAAACTATTTGTAGAAACATTGTTAGATATATTTCTACGAAAAAAATCCTCACTTATAAATTTGCTGCCAGCCAAATCCGCAACCCCTGTTGAATTTACAGCTCCTTTAGGAATAGTACGTATACCTTCTTCTTGATAATCCTCCGGTTTTATAGCAGCACCACCTGTCAAGCATTGAATTACATCCCCCAACTTTTTTTTCTCCCATTTCCCCTCAAAGTCTTTAAATCGTATTTCCGGTACATCAGCACCGTCTCGGGGAAACATTTTTTCGAGCATGGCTTTTTTTACTGTCAGTAACTTGTCGTATTTGCGCTGTTGCAGGGATACAAGGTTGTCGAGGTTTTGGAAATAAGTGCCGATTTTGGTTTGTTCGGGAAGGGTTGGAAGTGGAATGAAAAGTTCAAAGAAATCTTTTAAATTATAATTCGAACGACCATCGCCTGTTGACATTTTTATTGCAAACGACTTATGTTCATCTGCATTAAAATAAACTGACAAATAATTTGAATCAGCTAATCCTTTTTTCGGCCTTGTATTAATTGTTGCAAACCCGATTGCTCCATTTTCATTTTCTGTAACAACAGCTGAAGTTCCTACATCTCCAGTATGCACAGTAACAACATCTCCAGTTTTGAGTCTTCTATTAGAGTTTTCTTCAGCAAATTGCTCCTCAAGAAATATCTGATTTTCTGAGAATTCAAAATGATTATTTTTGATATCTGAATTTCTAATAAGTAAGGTACCTTCATTTCTATAGTATGTTGTCATTGTAGTTACTAGCCCAATGAATACTTGGCTTATTTCAGTAATTTTCTTCTCTTCCCATTCCCCCTCAAATCCATTAAACCTTATTTCAGGCATCTTCCTTTTCTCTGCCATCTTATTCCCCTTTCAATAAAGTTTGAAACTCGGCAAGTCCCTGCAAATCGAAGTCATTGGCTGTAAGGTCATCAATCAGAGCAGTAAGACTCTTTTCGGTGGAATGTATTTGTTCTACCACTTCTTTATAGGTGGTGGCGTATTTGTCGGAAAGGGCTTGCACACGAGCAGCCAGCTCGCTCACTATTTGCTCGGGCAGTTGGTGCAGAGAGTTTACTAATGGCGTAATCCATTTCAGTTCCAATAGCTTGTATACCTGCGCATCGGTGAGGTTTTCGATCGTGGTTTTGGTCAGTTTATGGAGTTTGTCGGCATCGGTTTTGATTTGCGTTTTCAGGGCTTTTTCTTCTACCAATAGTTCAGCTACTTTTATGATTTTGGCTTCGTAAGATTCTGGGTCGTGGCATGCCACGTCTCTACTGTCGTTTTTTATCTGTTTGGCTTCTTTGGCTACCGCAGCAGCTGCAAAGCTGTCTTTAGCATCGTTGGTAATGTCACCCTCTTTTTCCTCATCGCTCAACGAATCGAGAATTTCAGCCTGTTCGGATGTTATTTCCGCTTGTCGGTTTTGTTTATGCTTTAAGGCGTCTAATTCTTTTTTGAGTAAGGCGTCTTGCACCAAATCGAAAGGAATTATATGCCCTTTCCAACCTTCTTGTACCTCCACATCTTTATTGTCTTTCTTCTTGATGACCATATTAGGTTCCACTAATCGGGTAGCCTCAAAACCTTCGGTTTGGAGTATTTCCAAATCGCCGGCAGTGCGTGTCCACTCATCGTCTAGTAATTGGAAAGCGGTATATCTGTCAATAAGCGGAATAGACTCTAAACGATTGAAAATTTCCTGGCTTAGTTGTTCTTCCTCATTTGAAATGCTCACTGTCATCATGTTGGTTAGCAATCTTTCTCTTAATAGTTGGTTGAAACTCTCAAAAGCTGTAGCAAAGCCCTTGGTGAAGTTTAGCACATCGGCATGTTCACGTATGCCGTTTTTTATATGTTCCACTTTTAAAGTAGCGCAATGGTCGGAAATTTTCTCAAACAAATCGGTGCGTAATGCAGGGAAAGCATTCCAGTATTTTGCCAGTTCGTCAATTTCGGTGTGCGGTATGCCCCCAAACATGGAGGAATAAATATCCCAACTTTCTGCATCGTCCGACGAATCTACATATCGGGGAATATTCAGATTATAATCGTTGGTACGGAGCGTATCGCGACTAACGAGCTTAGCAAACTTGGGTGTATCTTGGCGGGTAATCACTGCATCTACAACCCGTTTGATATCCGAAGCACGGAGCTGGTTGTTTTTACCCACTTTTACAAAACCTTTGGAAGCGTCCACTATCAAGACATCGGTATTGGTACGCTTTTGTTTTAGTACCAATACGATAGTAGGAATACCGGTGCCAAAGAAAATATTGGCAGGTAAGCCAATAATGGCATCAATATGGTTTTGTTCAATGAGGTTACGGCGAATTGCACCTTCTTCGCCTCCTCGGAACAGCACACCGTGAGGCAAGACAATGGTCATAATGCCATCGGGTTTGATATGGTAAAGGTCGTGCAACAGAAAAGCATAATCGGCTTTGGTTTTTGGTGCAAGACCAAAACGAGCATAACGAGCATCAGCCTCTTTGTTGGCCGAATCCCACTGCTGCGAGTAAGGCGGGTTAGAAACCACAGCATCCACATACAGCGGGTTATACGAATTGTTCGGGTCGGTCTCGTCAAAATACGGCCAGTCGTCGGCAAGGGTATCTGCATTGCGGGTAACAATGTTGTCCGCCAAAATACCCCGCATTACCAAGTTCATACGGGTGAGGTTGTAGGTATTCTCTTTTAGTTCCTGAGCAAAATATTTGATATTGTTCTCGTTGGCCATGTGTTTCGCCACCGACTTACCAATGTTGATGAGCAACGAACCTGAGCCACTGGTAGGGTCGTAAATGGAGATTTCCGTTTTGTCTTTCAGGTGGTGTGCCACTATTTCGGACATTAGCAATGAAACTTCGTGAGGTGTGTAAAATTCACCTGCTTTTTTGCCTGCATTGGCAGCAAACATGCTTATCAGGTACTCGTAAATAAAACCAAGTACGTCGTAATCCTGACGGCCATCCATGGGAATGTCTTTGATTAAATCGAGCAATTGACTGATGGCTTTGGTTTGCGCTCCGGAGCTGTCGCCTAACTTGCTGAGTCCAGTCTCCAAGGTACGGAAAATGCCCTGAAAGAGTTTTTTATGTTTGGGGCTTATGGTACGGCTGAAGGCAGAAAGGGCATCGCGAACATTGGACACATCGAAATCTTTGCCTTTGGTAATCCAAGTAGAGAAAAGATTGTCGTAAGTAATGAAATAACCAATATTGGATTTGATATGCTCCATGGTCTCCATATCTTCTTCGGAAAGACTTTTGATGTCTTTATCACTGAAATCCTGACTTTTGGCAAATTTGAGTTCTTGTTCGGAAAGGTATTTATAGAAGATAAAACCCAGAATGTAGTCTTTGTATTCGTTGGCCTCGATTTTAGAGCGCATTTTATTGGCTGAATCCCAGATCTTGGCAGCTAGCTGTTGTTTGTTCATTAAAAATGAGTGATATTAGACGAGATGATTATTTATATCGAAATGTAGATTAAAAAATAACTACATAAAGATTTGAAATGACAGAAATCGAACAAAAATAGCTAAAATTAATGATATGATTAATAAGAAAATTAATAATAATTTGTGTTGTTTGTTTTGCTACATAATTTTTAATTGTCATTTGTTTAAAGAATCAGAGTTGGTATAATGAGTTTGACCATTTATTCGCAATATATTTGTTTTTTATTTGTGCTCATGAATGTTTAATCTTTAGCGTCTTTTGTCTGCTGAATTAGAATTGAATGCTATCAGATTAAACATTTCGCGCATACGGGAGCGGACACGGTTGCCGTAGTAGCTTTCGAGTTCGGAGGCTGAAAGGTTGGTGGTGGCGTGGGTGACCATGTGATTGTTGATAAAGTGATCGTACCGGGATAAGAGTATTTCGCCCATAACATTACACTGGTTGCCATAATATTTGAGTGTGCTTTCGGCGCCCAGATCATCGAAGCAATGGGTGTAGGGTAGGGGCGGGGTTGTTGTGTTGTTGTAAGCGTAACTGCTGTAGCGTTGTATGATGTCAAAACCGTCTTTTATGAAATTGAAGGTGATTTCGCGGCAGGATTTGATCCCGAACCGCTGTTGTGGTGGTACCAATATCCGCATAAGTGACATTAAACTGGTTTTACCGCAACCGATAGGGCCGGTTAGTAAAATGCCTTTATGGAGATTTAGTCCTAATTGTTGGGCTTGCTCTTCATCCTGCAGAAACCACGTGAGTAATTTATGAACTACTTCGTAATCTTCGGGAATAATTTGGAAATGTTCGCCGAACATTTCTTTTCCTTTGGTCTGAATAATAGATAGGTTGTTGTTCATAATTTAAAGAGACCCCCGACCCCTAAAGGGGAGTAAAGAGGGTTTGGTGTAGTTGTTAGTGGACATTGGGGACAATGGAGACCAAAAGGGAAACCAGTTTTTTTTTTGACAAGTATAATTTCTGACCATTGTTTTTCGGGTAATCATGGCTAATAATTATAACGGTTCATTTAATAGAGCCATTCATTTTCTGTACTTGTTCAATTTCTGAGACGCGTTGTTCAATTAATGAGACGAGGCATGACATCTGAGACGAGGCATGCCTCGTCTCTACGTTATAATGGTTCTGCATAGTTTTTTGAATCGGTTGTGTTGAGTTGCCCGGGTGTTGGTTGATTGGCTGCCACAATTTTTTGAGGTTTGGCAAATGCCGGTGCATTGAGCAACCAATTTCGAGCAGCTGCCTGCCAATCGTACATAGGTGCTTTGCCGCCCACTTTCCAGCCATTGCTTTGAAAATAGTTGTAAAATTTTTCTGCTTCGATTTCTGAGCTGTTTTGTTCGAGGAAGTAGCTTTGCACTGCTGCTAAGTCGGGAGGGGTGATCGGTACTCTTGTTTTATCTTTCGTCTTTTTGTTATCGGGCACTATTTTCTCCCCATTAATCTCAACTACTTTCGCTCCTTTTTTTGAAACTTTCAACACAATATCATTTTTTGATTGGGTGCTTTCGTTTTCAATATTTGTGTTTAATAAGTTTTCTTTGTTTATATAAGGTACTAATGCTTGTTCAATGCTTGTTTCGATATTAGTACGGTCGGGGGTAGATACTAGTTTAGCACTTGACTGAAAATCGAACAGGTAAACTAAGCTTCCTTTGAACGGGTTGAATGAAGGTAGATATTGGATATAACCAAAGTTGTGCAGGTCTTTTATGCACTTGTGATAAGTGGCTTTTGCACTGATTTTACTGATGCGCATAAGTTCTTGCCGGGAGATAGAAACGGGGTTCTGAAATCGTTCGGAATTCCAGAATTGAAAAATAGCCATATATAGGCTTACATGGGTTGGGTTGAGCCGATTGTCAGCCGCAACCTTTTGAAAGAACCCGCTGAGTTGAAGGATGTAATTCATGATGTGATAATGTGATAATGTGTTGATTTGATGATTTGTTGATTTGATGATAACCCCAAACCCCTTAAAAAGGGGCTTTAAGATTTGTTTTTTGAAAGAAGTTTTTCGATATCCGTGAGATTGTAATAATTTGTTCCTCCAATTCTGGTGTAGGGCAGTGTGCCGTTAATACGCAGTGTTTGGAGTGTGCCAGGCGAAATGCTGAGTAGCTTACGGACCTCGAATGATTTAAGCCACTTTTTAGAAGTGGCTGCTTTCTGTTCGGAAACAATGGCACGTATTTCTTCCAAGAGTTCCATTTTGAACTCCTTCAGATCTTCGGTGGTTATGATTTGTGCGGACATGACAATATAATTGATAATTAATAATGCATAATTGATAATGAAATAACCCCAAACTTCCGTCTGAGCCGGACAGCCTCTAAAAGGGTTTAAAGAGTGCTTTGTTATAATTAATCATTAAATGAAAGTGAGCGAGAAATCCAGCCCAGGAGGAACTTTTTACTGGTTGGGCGTTTTCGGATTCTGTTCATGTAATATTTCATTTTTGCAACAGTGAGAGCAGCCTGGAAATGGGCGAAGTCCATCGAGTTGATTTTGTTGAGTGTAATCTCTCCGATAATTCCATCGATTTTTGCTCTGACTATTGATTGCACCAGTCGCGTAGCAGTCGTTGCCCCTGCATTGACCGCAAAATCGAAAATTGAATCAGCTGCAGTTTGATTTTGAATCTGATAAGCTTTTATGGGCAACCAAAAGTTAGTCCAGTAAAATATTTCTACATCTTTTTGTAAGACAACATCCTTTTCAAGTACCATCGGAAAATCGGGTTTATTTTTGTAGTTGTCTATAATTGACCAGCCAAGCCAGCCACTGTGTGAAGTTCGGGAAATACCTTTGTAGGTTTCACCACCCTGATCGTCGGGATCATTACTGTAGCCACCTTCATGTGTGAGCGTTTTTTGAAATGAAATTTTAAATTCTGTCATAATACTAATGTGATAATGTGATAATTTGATGATGTGATGATTTTGCTAAATCTGGACAAGTTGTGCCAATGATTGGAACAAATGCATATATTATTTATATGGCAAAATTGGTGGATTTTATTGGATATTATTCACAAGTTGTACCCAATGCGGGAAAGAAAAAATCATGGAAAAAAACAGCAAATCATGGAAAGTTTGAAATTATTATATCTCAATGTATTTAGCACGTAAAATATTATATATCTATGTGTTATAAATTAAACTTGTTCGATTTAATTATTTACACATAGTGAAATTTTATTACTAATCCCCCAAGTTGTACCCAAGTTGGAAAAGAAAAAAGTAGCCTCTATATCCGACTTCTACTCCAGCATGTCAGGCCATGCCTGGGACTTTTGCTTATGTTGTCCGTTGGGTTCATGGCAAGCCAAGCGGCAAAGCCGAGCAAGCTCACTCTACCTTTCTTTTTTAAAGGAGAGAAAAGCGGAATCTGACTTCCTGAAAATTTAAGAAAAGACTATATCTATTGAATTTTGGAGAAAAACAGTTATGGAAATTATCTGTAAATAGTCTTCTTCCATTTTGCGGAGTAGAGATGTTTTGAGATTGTCTATAAATTTGGTAGGTGTGGAACGGATTTTGATTTCAAGATATGTGTGATAAATATCAGTAAGTCTCACATTAAAAGCCTGCTCAAAAAAA
>JGI24139J26690_1000011_pt1 | contig 21182 bp, 19 predicted proteins | sample BarGraIncu00221A_FD_26690 | JGI IMG/M metagenome (IMG submission 26690)
ATGATTGACAAAAACAAGGCTTTACTGATTTTAATAAATGGATTACAATTAGAAGAGGTCTAAGAAAGAAAGTATTTTAGAGTTGTAAAGCAATTATTCGANAAGAAAAATGTGATTAACACGTATTATATTCAAAACAAAATCAATGTTCTTTTTGTTATACTANTNAATATCAAATTTTATATCTAAGTTTGCGTTTCGTTGCTTTTGGCGATGGTATTCGCCCTTAACCGCCAGTTTTGGCTAATAATACCTACTAATAAATTAAATGTATTTGTTATGGCAAAGATATTTTTTATGGTAGGATTGTGTAATAACACCACCTCGGACAACCGTCCTTTTTCAAGACAAAAACATTATCTCATTCTAAATTTCATGTTCCGCCTGTTTGAATTTTCCAAACAGGGGTTATTGTCTCATTTCATAAAATACAATGTGTATTTAACTCGAGATTGATATAATATGAAACGAGCATGAATACGACGGGTATTCACCAAATGGTATGAAAATCTGACATGCGAGTTCCATGTGCTATTAAAACAATTATTTACACATGAAACAATTATTAATTATTGGGTCGGGTGGTTTTATCGGAAGTATAGCCCGATTTATAATACAAAAACTAAACTTGCATTGGCACTTCTTATCAATACCAATGGGCACCTTAACAGTGAATATTTTAGGAAGTTTAATTATCGGTTTAATCATTGGACGGAGGCACTCGAAATTTTTTATCTTTTCATTAAANATGAGTTGGAAAAAGTACCCAAAGGCTGTNTGGTTACAATGCACACGATAGACATTAGACTCCAAAAAACAGGCATTTCAAAAAAAAACAAAATAATTCAAATCTATAAAAAATAAAGCCATGATAATAATTGAAACTCCCGGAATGAAAAAATGGGAAGCAGAATATTTGGTTCTCGACTATAACGGCACCCTGGCAATTGATGGTAAACTTATTCCGGGAATAAAGTCACTCCTGGAAAAGTTAAGCAGCCAGCTAAAAATTCACATTCTTACCGTCGATACTTTTGGAACTTCAAAACAAGAACTTGCCGAAATAAATTGCGAACTTGAAATTATTGATAAAGAAATGCAAGATGTGCATAAAGAAATCTATGTAGATCATCTTGTGCAAGAAAAAGTAATTGCTATTGGCAATGGTGCGAATGATGCATTAATGTTAGCAGCTGCCGGATTAGGAATACTTGTCATTCAAAAAGAAGGAGCTTCGGTAAAAGCACTTATGAATGCAGATATTGTTTGTAATTCGATTATTGACGCACTGGAACTGTTGACAAACCCACTGAGAATGGTAGCAACCCTGAGAAAATAAACTCAAAAAAAAAATAATATTTTATGTATAAAAAATTATTATTCAACAAATAAACAATTATGAAAGTATTAAAAGTAGAAGCAATCGAAATTCTCGATTCAAGAGGTAATCCCACGGTTGAAGTTAACTTAACCTTGGAAGACGGAACAAGTGCAAGAGCGATGGTGCCAAGCGGTGCATCCACTGGCGAACGTGAAGCATGTGAATTGCGCGACGGTGATAAAAAACGCTATGGTGGCAAAGGAGTTTTAAAAGCTGTAGCAAATGTCAACACAATTATTGCCAATAAAATTGAGGGTAAATGTTTTGGCAATCAACGCGAACTTGATTATTCCCTTATCGGGTTAGATGGGACTCCAAACAAAGCCCATTTAGGTGCAAATGCAATTCTTGGTGTTTCAATGGCTTTTGCGCGGGCAAAAGCATTGAGTGAAAAAACACCGTTATATCAATATCTTGGTGGTGCAAATGCTTATTTGTTACCTGTTCCTTGCATGAATGTCATAAATGGAGGCAGACATGCTGATAACAATGTCGATTTTCAGGAATTTATGATTGCACCTCACAATGCCCCGACTTTTACTGAAGCAATCCGTATGGGAGAAGAAGTTTTCCACGCATTGAAAAATGTGCTTAACAGCAAGGGATACAGTACTGGAGTTGGCGATGAAGGAGGCTTCGCTCCTAACCTCAAATCCAACGAAGAGGCCGTGGAAATAATCCTCGAAGCTATCGTAAAAGCGGGTTACAAACCGGGCGATGATGTGAGTATTTGCCTCGACCCCGCAGCAAGCGAACTTTGGGAAGATGGTAAATACAAAATGTTTAAAAGTACAGGAAAATTCCTTACAAGCGATGAAATGATTAGACTTTGGGAAAGTTGGACAAAACAGTATCCTATCGTATTACTCGAAGATGGACTGGCTGAAAACGATTGGGAGGGGTGGAAAAATCTGACACTGACTCTTGGCAATAAAGTTGAATTGGTTGGCGATGATATTTTCTGTACTAACAAAGAAATTTTGGCTGAAGGAATTTCAAAAAATGTGGCCAATTCAATTCTTATAAAATTGAATCAGATTGGAACTGTTACCGAAACACTCGAAACCATAGAGCTTGCATACAAAAATGGGTATAACTGTTTTGTTTCCCACCGTAGCGGCGAAACAGTCGACTGTTTTATTGCCGACCTTACTGTTGCCGTTAATGCCGGTCATCTCAAAACAGGTAGTGGTTGCCGGGGCGAACGCATAGAAAAATTTAACCAACTGATGCGTATTGAACATGAACTTGGAACTGGTTCCAAATTTGCCGGTATCAAAGCTTTTAAAAACAAATAAATTCAGAACTTCTGGTGGAAGTTTATTCTGCCGGAAGTTATGTTGTATTTAATTATCCTTGAAATAATGAAAACAATGAACAAATATAATAAGATTTTAATCGCCATTGATGGAAGCGAACACTCGTATAGAGTTGCTGAAAACGGGTTGGCACTTGCTCAGCAATTAAATGCTGAAGCTGCATTAATTTTCATTATTGACAAAACTAAAGCATCAGGTAATATAGATGCAAATGTGACTCCGAATGAAGCAGAAATCATTCTCAAAAAAGAAGCTGAATTGACTTTTGACAGCATAGCAAATACATTTGGATATAATGACTTTGTTCGATTTATGCCTGTAGGATTTCCGAAGGAGGATATTATAAAGATATCCGAAACATGGAAAGCCGACTTAATTGTAATAGGAAGTCATGGAAAATCCGGCATTGTCAACATTCTGATGGGAAGCGTAGCTGAATATGTACTTTATCATTCTAAAAAAGCGATTTTTTTTGTAAAATAGNATGAGAAAATTCAAGAAATCCCCTTGGGCATTTATAATTCTGATTGGAATAATCAGTTTGTTTTNGGATATGACACACGAAGGCGCACGTAGTATTATAGGCCCTTATTTAGCTATGTTGGGCGCAAGTGCCACAATTGTTGGATTTGTTGCAGGTTTTGGTGAGCTTATAGGCTATTCGTTACGGTTAACTTCCGGGGTTATTGCCAACAAAACAAAAAAATACTGGACAGTTACTTTTATCGGTTATTTTATCAATTTGCTCCGGTACCTGTCTTGGCGTTGGCAGGAAGTTGGCAAATGGCTGCTGTCCTTATGATTTTGGAACGTATGGGAAAAGCTATCCGCAATCCGGCAAGAGATACCATGCTTTCGCACGCTACCTCAGCAGTAGGTCATGGTAAAGGTTTTGGAATACACGAAGCATTAGACCAGATTGGAGCTGTAACGGGTTCGCTTATCGTTGACGCAGTATATCATTTCTCAGGCAGTTATCGTAAATCGTTTTCTGGCAATTATTGCTATTTCTATTTTGATTGCTGCCCGCATGGTTTACCCCGACACCAAAGACATGATAAGTGCTTATTATCAACTTGATTTATTTACTTCAAGCCAAAATACAGCTAGAAGTACCAATAAGAGTTATTCAACATGATTATCAGAAACAACCTTATCAATTCAGAAAAACCAGAAAACGAATTGAGACACTCTTTTCTCAACTTTATGACTAATTTATGATTCATCGAAATTACGCTAAGTCATTTGACGAATATAAAACAAGAATATTATCCAAAATTACAGCTTTTACGATTATTCAAATGATAACCAGATTATCAAACAGGAATACAAACAATCTAAAATCACTTGTAGTCTAAATGTACGCGAGTTAATTTAAATAGTTTAAACAGAAAAAGATACTTTTAGTGATGCAATCTGTAATCTTGTAGAAGAAAACTAACATATAGAACATAAATTTACATTCCCCACAAGCGAGAGGTTTGAGGATTAAGAGGAAATAGCAGGTATACTAAACATCCTATTTCCTCAACTTTCCGACAAAAATTTCAATTTTCGATTCCCAATTTCCCAATATTGATTGTATTTACGCAATCTCTCAATCTTTAGCAAAACCTTCAGGGCAATATTTTGCATTTTACGATGTGTGAATCATGCAATAATCTACAAAAATTTTGTAACACAATTCAGGCTGAAAGTATTGATCTTTGCCTAATGTGGTAAATATTTTTTTAAACAGTGTTTACAGTACTATTTCTACAAATAGAAATTAAAATCAGTTATAATTAGATTGCCCAATGAAAAAACTTATCGTATTTGATTTAGACGGCACACTTGCAGAAAGTAAATCGTCACTCGATGCTGAAATGGCTGTGCTGCTGAATAAGCTTCTCGGTATTGTCAAAGTAGCTATTATTTCAGGAGGTGGATGGCCACAATTTGAAAAACAAATTCTCTCCAATCTTCCCAATGCCGTACGTTTGGAAAACTTATCGCTACTTCCAACCTGCGGCACACAATTCTATCAATATAACGGAGCTTGGGAAAAAATATATTCAGAAGATTTCAACACAGAAGAAAAAAAGAAAATCATGGATGCATTGAAAAATACGCTTGATACAGTTGGTTTCAACATTGAAAAAGTTTGGGGTGAAACGATTGAAGATCGTGGTAGCCAAATAACCTATTCCGCATTGGGTCAGCAAGCTCCCATCAAAGAAAAAACAAAATGGGATCCTGATTTCGCAAAACGAGTAAAAATCCGGAAAATTCTTGGAACATTAATTCCAGAGTTCTCAGTTCGGCTTGGAGGAACAACATCGGTTGATATTACCAAACCCGGAATTGATAAAGCATACGGAATTATGAAACTTCGTGATACTCTTAAAATTGAAATTGATGAGATGCTTTTTATAGGAGATGCCATATTCCAGGGAGGAAACGATTATCCGGCTGAAGAAGCAGGTGTAGTGTCAATCAAGATAAAAGGCCCGGAAGAGTCTAAACGAGTGATTGAAACAATAATTGCTTGTTTAGGTTCTATTTAATATAGAAAATATACAGAAGAGAAAAAATATGAGTGGATTAAAATTGCAACGAATGGGAGTCATTATGGAACCGGAAACCGGAAATCCTATGGAAATAGAAGGTACACTAAATCCCGCTGCTGTTCGTGGTCCCGATGGTAAACTGTACCTTTTTCCACGTCTGGTAGCAAAAGGAAATTATTCCCGAATTGGTATAGCCAGAGTTCTTTTCAATGAAGCAGGAGATCCTTACGGGGTTGAAAGGCTCGGTATAGCTCTGGAGCCGGAAGCTGAATATGAACTTCGGGATGATGGTGGCGGTGGTTGTGAAGATCCCCGGGTTACCTATATCGAACCACTCAAACGCTATATAATGAGCTACGCGGCCAATTCTCAAATAGGACCACGAATAGCCTTTGCAGTTTCGGAAGACCTGATTCATTGGAAACGACTTGGATTGGCTACGTTTGAATCATTTATGGGGATTGATTTTGCTCACGTTGACGACAAAGATGCCTGCCTTTTCCCTATTGCCATTCCCAACCATTCGGGTAAAATACAAATGGCCATTATTCATCGCCCGCTCTTCCCTGACACTCGCCCTGAAGAAACAGATAAAAAAGCAGATTCCAGAAAAATAGATATTTATCATGAAAGTATGTGGATTTCCTATTGTCCTATGCCCGAAGAAAGTAAGGACTTTCATGAACTTGGTTTATTTAATTCACATCACCGACTTGCTACGCCGGTATCTCCTTGGGAACGGCTTAAAATTGGCGGAGGCACTCCGCCAATTCTTACAAAGCATGGTTGGTTGATAATTTATCACGGTGTGAGTGAGGTTTCCAACACGGAAGATGAAACAAATCATCTTTGTTATTCGGCTGGTATAATGGTTTTGTCTGAAAAACACCCGCAAATTATACATTATCGTTCCATACATCCGGTACTTAACCCAATTATGCCTGAAGAACGAAATGGAATAGTACCAAACGTTGTGTTTCCTACCGGTATTGACAGGCGCGATGATATTGGCATGCCCAATCGCTTCGATGTATATTATGGAATGGCAGATGCCCGAATTGGTGTGGCACGACTTGATTTGCCGGACATCTTACCACCGGAAGGAGTTGCCGATGCACAAAACAAGAAGGTATGAATCATGTAACTTTCTAAAAGAAAAGTGTAACAGAATCGGTAATGCTGTAGTGTATATTTGTAACGTGACAAAAAACATTTTATAAAATAAACAATTAAAAAAAAGTCATGGAAACAAAAAAACAACAATCAGCAAAAGAAGAAAAAACAATGGTTTATCACTGTCCAATGAAATGTGAAGGGAATAGAACCTATAACCAAGAAGGGAATTGCCCTGTGTGTAATATGAAACTGATACCTTTGGATAGCAAACATATATAGAGTTAAACTCATAAGTGTTGCTAAAATTACATTTAGACAAACTTAATTCATTTTAAAATAAATATTATGATGGACGGATATAATAGTTGGGGAATGGGTATGGGATATGGATATTGGTTTGGTTGGATTATTGGCTTTATCATTCTTGTAATAATTATAGTGATGGTTATTAAAATTTTAAATCAAAAAAACAAACTCAAACAATAACTCACCACATGATGCTTTAAAACATAAATATGCAAAAGGTGAAATTGGTAAAGCCGAATTTGAAGAAAAAAAGAAAGATATTTCAACTGAATAAACTTTCATTCATTTTAGATTTAAAAACGATTTTATGAAGAATACTGAAAAAAAACATTTTATCTGTCCGATGAAGTGCGAAGGCGAAAAGGTGTATGATAAGCCCGGAGACTGCCCTGTATGCAATATGCATCTGATTCCGGTTGATAAAAAAGAAAAACAAGCTGAACATGCAGAACATCATCATGCAATTGAGAAGCAGAAACATGATGAAAAAGTCGGAGCAGAAGAAAGTGAAGAGCACGCTGAAAAGACCGAAAACAGTCCAAAAACAGGAACAATTTTTACCTGCCCTATGCATTCGGAAGTAAAGAGTGATAAACCGGGTTCGTGTCCTAAATGTGGTATGACGTTGATACCTGAGAAACCGAACGATTCAGTTGATGAAGATGCATATAAAAACATGTTGAAAAAATTCCGTATTGCACTGCTTTTTACCCTGCCTTTATTTCTGATTGCAATGTCGGATCTTATTCCTACACTACATCTTGAAAGTATTATTTCAAAGAAGATATTAAATTGGATTATGTTCGGCTTAGCCACACCGGTCGTTTTTTATTCCGGTTGGGAATTTTTCATACGAGGGTGGAATTCTATAAGAAGATGGTCGCCCAATATGTGGACCTTAATTTCCATTGGTGTTGGAGTTGCCTATTTATTTAGTTTGTTTGGTCTTCTGTTTCCCGGTTTATTCCCTTCGCAATTTAAAGATATGCAAGGGAATGTTCATTTATATTTCGAAGCCTCGGCAGTGATACTTACCCTTGTTTTGTTAGGTCAAGTTTTGGAATTGAAAGCACATAGCAAAACCAATTCAGCCATGAAAGCATTACTTGGGTTGGTTCCACCAATAGCAAGAGTCATCCGAAAAGGAAAGGAAGAGGAAATATCCCTCGAAGAAGTGCTGGTTGGTGATATATTGAAAGTAAAACCAGGTGAAAAAGTTCCGGTTGATGGCACCATTACAAAAGGTTCCGCCATAATTGATGAAAGTATGATATCGGGAGAACCGATGCCTGTTGATAAATCGGAAAAGGATAAAGTAACCGGAGGAACAATTAATGGGAAAACCGTTTTTGAAATGAAAGCGGAAAAGATTGGAAACGATACGCTGTTAGCACAGATTATTGAAATGGTAAACGAAGCCAGCCGTTCAAAAGCACCTATACAAAAATTAGCCGATGTTGTAGCGAAGTATTTTGTACAAATAATTGTGGTTATTTCACTGATTACTTTTGCTCTTTGGTCTATTTGGGGACCACAACCTGCATTCGTTTATGCTTTTGTCAATGCAGTTTCTGTCTTAATTGTTGCATGTCCCTGTGCTCTTGGATTAGCTACACCTATGTCTATCATGGTCGGTACAGGACGTGGTGCACAATCGGGTATTCTGGTAAAAGATGCCAGCGCCATGGAGGAAATGAATAAAGTTGACACCCTGATAATTGATAAAACAGGTACTATCACCGAGGGTAAGCCAAGCCTCCAGGGTTATAAATCTTTTGGCAAATTAAGCGATGAAGACATTCTAATGCTTGCTGCTTCCATCGACAGCGATAGTGAGCATCCTCTTGCAGAATCAATTGTAAAAGGAGCAGAAGAAAAAAAGATCAAACTGACAAAACTGGACAGTTTCGAATCCGTTACCGGAAAAGGTGTAAAAGCGATGTATGAAGGGAAAAGGATAGGTCTTGGAAATCAACGTTTACTTGATGATTTCAAAGTATATCTGAATGCTGAAATAAACAAACTCGTAGAAGAATGGGAAATCTCAGGGCAAACTGTCATGTATTTGGTTTTAGATAAAACGGTAGAAGGTATAATTGGTGTAACCGATAAAATTAAAGAAACATCTGCGAAAGCCATACTTGAACTTCAAAAAATAGGAGTAAAAGTAATCATGCTTACCGGCGATAATGAAATTACAGCTAAAGCTGTAGCAGGTGAGTTGCATCTGGATGATTTTAAAGCAGATTGTTTGCCCGATGACAAATATAAAAAAGTAAAGGAATTGCAGAAACAAGGTCACATTGTGGCAATGGCAGGCGATGGCATTAATGATGCACCGGCATTGGCACAGGCTAATATTGGAATTGCTATGGGCACTGGAACTGACATTGCAATGCAAAGTGCCGAAATCACACTTGTAAAAGGCGATCTGAACGGAATTGCCCGTGCAAAGGATCTTAGCACGTCAGTGATGCGGAATATCAAACAAAATTTATTCTTCGCCTTTTTTTATAATTTACTTGGAGTGCCAATTGCAGCCGGATTACTATATCCGTTTTTTGGTATTTTACTCAGTCCAATGATTGCAGCCACAGCTATGAGTTTCAGTTCTGTATCTGTAATTGCTAATGCATTGCGGCTTAAAAATAAATAGTGTTTGTAAAACACAAGTTTTAGGATTGAAAGAACAAATATAATCGATAAAGAATATGCTAAAATTAACAGAATGTTTACCGGCCAATGTACTGGGCGTTAACGCCTAAGGTAAAATCACAGGAGAAGATTATGGAAAGGTATTAATTCCTGCTATCGAAGAGAAATTAAAAGCAACTAAAAAAATCAATATGCTGTACCATCTTGGTAACACGTTTGATGGATTTAGTTTAGGAGCAATGCTTGATGACGCTGAAATAGGCATTAAACATTTAGCTGCCTGGAATAAAATAGCCATTCTTTCCGATCATGAAATGATCAATTCCATGACTAGATTTTTCGGACATCTTATTCCTTGTGAAGTTCGCATTTTTAAAAATGTAGAATTAGAAGAAGCAAAAAAATGGGTAATTAAAAAAGAATAGCGATATGAAAACAAATCAAAAAAACAACTGGTTATGGACTACATCAAAAAATTTCACGTCAAGCCGGAAAGCATAGTTCAGCTAAAGGACTTTAATCCAAAATATAAAGGAAAGAATAAAAAGAAAAAATCTGCAATTCATAAGATCGGTAAATTACAACAAAAAATGGATGAACTGCAGTATAAGCTTTACACCGAACATAAACAATCTTTGTTAATCGTTCTTCAAGCTCTTGATACCGGAGGCAAGGATGGCGTCGTCAGGCATGTTTTAGCCCCAATGAACCCGCAAGGTTGTCGGGTTGTTGGCTTCAAACAACCAACCGAGGAGGAACTTTCACATGATTTTTTGTGGCGAATTGAACGTCAGGTGCCAAAGCCCGGGGAAGTTGTTATTTTCAACCGTTCACAATACGAAGATGTTCTCATCGCTCGTGTTCACAACCTTGTTCCTGAAGAAGTCTGGTCAAAGCGCTACGAACAGATCAACGACTTTGAGCAAAAACTTATTGCAAATGGCACCCACATTTTAAAATTTTTCCTACACATCAGTAATGAAGAGCAATTGCAAAGATTCAAGAAACGACTTGACGACCCGGCAAAGCAATGGAAAATAACTGAAGCTGATTATTCGGAAAGGAAATATTGGGATGACTATGTAAAAGCCTATGAAGATGCTCTCAGCAAGTGTAATACCTGTTGTGCCCCTTGGTTCGTGATTCCCTCCGATCACAAATGGTATCGCAATCTTGCCATATCACATATTATCGTTGAAACAATGGATAAATTCGGTATTGAGTTTCCGGAACCGACAGTGAATATTAAAGAAATTCGTAGGGAATATCACAATGCGGTAGTTAAGGAAAAAAAGAGGTAGTGAAATGACAATTTACTTCAGACATCTTATTCCTTGTGAAGTCCGCATTCTTAAAAATGCTGAAATAGAAGATGCAAAAAAATGGGTAATAGAAAAAGAATAATTATAACCCATAGTGCAATTGATAGATATTATCAATAAAAAGTTTTAAAATATTGAATTTCAAACTATTTGCCAATGAGTAACCTCGTCCGGTGAGCCGAAAAACAAGTGAAGTTGGCGTTTGAAACTGTCCTGTTTGAGCGACGAAGGAGCGAGTTTGGACGGTTTCAGCCAACTGAGCGTAAGTTTTTCGAGTGAAGCGGGCGTAGTCTAATACTTTATTCCGCTTCCCCTCTCCCATTGGAGAGGGTGTCCGAAGGACGGGTGAGGTATTTTTTGCTTACTTTTTGTGTTAAGACAAAAAGTAAGTCAGGGTTTGGGGCGGAAGCCCCGACAAAACAAAATAACTTTTATAAATCACTAAGGTTTAATGATATGAATTGAAAAAGAGCAACAACATGAAAACAAATAAAAAGAAATCCCCGGATACCGAATCGAAACTAGGAAAGAAAGATGATTTTAAATCACTTTCCATGCCGGAACTGTTGAAGAAACTGGATGCTTCGACAGATGGACTGACAGATGCCGAAGCAAAGAAACGGTTGACACAATATGGCTCAAACGAGATTGAAGAGAAAAAAACGAATATATTGCTGAAATTTCTCTCTTATTTTTGGGGTCCAATACCCTGGATGATTGAAGCAGCAGTAATCCTTTCGGCAGTAGCCNGACATTGGCCTGACTTTTTCATTATTCTGGTTTTACTTCTGGCAAATGCTGNGGTTGGTTTTTGGGAAGAACACGAAGCCGGAAATGCCATAGAGGCACTGAAAGCCAAACTGGCTATTAATGCCCGGGTTTTACGGGATGGAAAATGGGAAACTCCTCCTGCACGTGAACTTGTGCCGGGTGATGTTATCCGTTTGCGTTTGGGTGATATTGTTCCGGCTGACGCACGTTTACTGGATGGCGATCCCGTGGAAGTAGATCAATCTACTTTGACAGGAGAATCCTTACCTGCTTCCTGCAAGACGGGCGATTCGGTTTATTCAGGTTCTATTATTCGCCGCGGTGAAATTGGTGCTATNGTNTATGCCACGGGTACAAATACTTATTTTGGAAAAACAGCAGAACTGGTGCAGGATGCAAAAACGGTCAGTCATTTTCAAAAAGCTGTTCTGAAGATTGGAAATTATCTGATTATACTTGCAATAGCATTGGTAGCCATTATTATTACAGTTTCCATTTTCCGGGGTGACCAAATTCTTACAACCCTGCAATTTGCACTCGTACTGACTATAGCTGCTATTCCGGTTGCCATGCCGACTGTTTTATCGGTAACAATGGCTGTGGGAGCACGATTGCTCGCGAAGAAAAAAGCAATCGTAAGTAAACTGGTAGCCATAGAGGAACTGGCCGGAGTAGATTTGTTGTGTGCGGATAAAACAGGAACCCTGACTCAAAATAAACTGACGTTGGGAGATCCTTTTTGCGTAAAAGACATAACACCCGATCAGGTTATACTGAATGGTGCATTGGCTTCACGTTCCGAAAATAACGATACCATTGACCTGGCTGTATTGGGTGGACTGAAAGACAAGAAGGAGTTGAAAGGATATAAAGTCACCCATTTTATGCCTTTCGATCCGGTTCATAAACGTACTGAAGCAGAAGTCAAGGCTTCCGACGGAAAAACGTTTAAAGTAACAAAAGGTGCACCACAAGTGATACTGGACCTGACTAAGATTACCGGAAAAGTAAAGACCGAAATTGAAAAAGCGGTTACTGAATTTGCTTCCCGTGGTTATCGCTCGTTGGGAGTAGCCAAAGCGGAAGGTGATGGCAAATGGGAGTTTGTAGGCGTATTGCCGTTGTATGACCCTCCACGCGAAGATGCCAAAGCAACTATTGCCACTGCCCGTTCAATGGGTGTAACCATAAAAATGGTCACAGGCGATGCATTGGATATTGCCCGCGAAACAGCTAAAAAATTAGGCATGGGCACTAATATACTGGATGCCGCTAGTCTGGGTGATTCTAACAAAAAGGAAACCAAAGCCGTGATTGAATCCATTGAGAAAGCGGATGGTTTTGCACAGGTATTCCCCGAACATAAGTTTCATATTATTGATGTATTGCAAAAAGGCGGTCATATAGTCGGCATGACGGGCGATGGAGTGAATGATGCTCCTGCATTGAAAAAAGCCGATTGTGGTATTGCTGTTTCAGGTGCAACTGATGCTGCACGCGCAGCTGCAGCCATTGTTTTACTTACTACAGGGTTGGATGTAATTATTGATGCTATTAAAGAAAGCCGGCGGATTTTCCAAAGGATGAACAGTTACGCCATTTACCGTATTGCGGAAACATTGCGTGTGCTGCTGTTTATGACACTAGCGATTCTGGTATTTAATTTCTACCCTGTAACTGCTATAATGATTGTAATGCTTGCCTTGCTCAACGATGGTGCTATTCTTTCCATTGCTTACGATAACGTGCATTATAAAAACAAACCGGAAGCATGGAATATGCGTATGGTATTGGCCATTTCCACTGTCTTGGGTGTAATTGGCGTGGTATCTGCATTTGGTTTATTTTATCTGGGCGAACGGGTATTTCATCTCGACAGGTTACATATCCAAACCCTGATGTATTTAAAACTCTCGGTAGCCGGACACCTTACTATTTTTCTGACCCGAACACGTGGCCCATTCTGGTCTATACGTCCGGCAAAGATTTTATGGATAGCCGTACTTGGAACACAAGTAATAGCAACGTTGATAGCCGTTTACGGTGTGTTTATGACTCCTATTGGTTGGGGATGGGCTGCATTCGTTTGGGGATACGCATTGGTTTGGTTCCTTTTAAATGATAGAGTGAAACTGCTCGCGTATAAAATATTTGATCGGGTAAAAACTAAAAATCCGAACGAAACAAATGCCGAAGCTTTAAATTTACTTTAGCAGGGCAGCATTGACTATTATAAAACATTAATACTGGAGGCAGACAAATGGCATAATATTTGGAAAAAGAGCAAAAAGCTATTGTTATGAGGACAAAAACTATTGTATTTCAATTCCTTGCGTTGCTTGTTTCTTCAACGTCATTCTCTCAGGTTCTAAACGTCAACTATATTGACAATGTAACAATCCAAACCGCAAAATACGGATTTTCAGCCACAAAGGATACGGTAAATTTTCAGAATAATAACTACCTTTTCTTTAAGTATTCAAAAGAAGATGAAATCTGCGATGTAAAAATATTCCCCTCCGCCAAATACAAAATTAAAGATATCTCACTGGTTGAATCAGCCGATTTTAAATTGTTGGATTCAGTGGTGAACTACAACAACCGCTATTACACTTTCAAGGTGCAGTTTCTGCATTTATCTTCCACAGATTTTTTACGTTTCAGATTGAATGTTGAAGTCGATAGCACAAGTGTTATTCAGGACATACCTTTACTTCCTGTTACAGAAACAACGGTAAAACTGAATACCAAAGGGGAAGATTTAACTGTGGGAGAAGAAAAGGTTTTTGAAATAATATCCAACCATCCCGAAAATATTAAACTTACACCAGACTGGCAATCAACAAAATATGCCGACTACCGAATTACAGAGAATAGCGGTCAATTATATATACATCTGTTGCCGAATGCAATTGGTAATAAATCAATTCCAATCAATCTTCAAACACACAAACCGTTTTTTGCAAATAAAGGCTTATCAACCGATTTGCCAACATTAAATCCAATATTTAATATCAAAAAAGCAGGACTAACCTTTTTACAAACGGATAAAAGTGATTTTACCTTGGATGATAAGTTGAAAAACGATGGTGTTGAAATTCAAATTGATAATAGTAAATACCTGCAATTAAACAGTACATATCTGGTTGAAGGTAAAGAAACAGCAGGATCACCGCTTATCGCTGAAATTTTCACAAAGGAGAAATTGTCGAACAATAAAGTATTATGTGTGTTGAGAACATTCAATTATCACAAGAAATCAGACGGTTATCTCTATATCAAAAACGATGATGGCGCAAAATTCATTTCTAATTTCAATATCATTCCAAAAGTCAGTATTGAGCATATTAAAATTATGCGGAATGGAAAAGACTGGAAAGAAGAGACTACCATATACCCGGGCGAAACATTTAACCTCAGAATTGAAGGCCAAAGTTTGGATAGATCAAAACTTAGGTTTAGTGAATTATTGAATCTCAGCAGCGATTCGGTAGTGAAAAACGAAAATACCTTAGAATTTAAATTGAAAGTGCCTATTGATATTTCTAAAAAAACAATCGAGATTTACAATTATACCGAAAATACAGGAAAAACCCTTACGCTTAAAGAATACCAGAGACCTCACCCATTTGATTACATTAAAGTCAATTATGGAGATGGTAAAAAAACAGTATCTGAAATACACGGACCTGAATTGTACGATAAAACCGTAAAAGATGTAGTGGTATCATTTCAAACCAGCAAATTAGACTCTATAAATAAACTATACGGAAAACAATACCTGACATTAGAAATTAAAGTATTGGGCAAAAAAGATGAAATAATTGATGATCAAACTATTGACGATATAGCAGTTTGCCCTGACGAAAAATCGCCTCGCTTTCAGTTTTATGATAAGTCCGACTGCAAAAACGCTGAAATAAGTATTAATTCAAAAATAACCAATTCAACGTATAGTCTTAAGGACTGGTCAAAAATAAAACTCACCTTTAAAAATCCTTCAGATAAATATCCACAGGGAGCTCAGGAAAAGACAGTTGAAATAGTACTTCAAAAACGTTCTGATTTTGATATTGATGTTTCGTTTCCGACAGGTCTGCTCATAAAGAAAATGAATACGGCCGGTTTAGGTAATTTTGGAGGAGTAAGTATGGCAATAATCGGGCAATACAGTTTTTATCGAAAAGACAAAATAAATAGTCTTGAACCATTTAAAGTAGGTGCAGGCTTTCTTGCGGTAAATGCTTTCGATTTTAGTAATGATAAATCTTCACGTGATTTAGGGGCAGTTGTTTTGGGAACATTAAATCCCGTCAATACCGACCGGAAACTGAATTTTTCCATTTATTTCGGAGGAGGTTATTTGTTTTCAGCAAAAACGGCATTCTGGCTAATAGGTCCGGGTATAACTGTTCAGTTCTGATTTTTTTTAAAGACAAAACAGGAGACATTATAAATATCTCCTGTTTTTATAGTCTGGTATTTCTACTGCTATTTTATACCTTTCTAGGACGCAATGCATAGACAATAAGCCGAAAATCTACTCCTCCGAATAATGAACCAACACATGTCTGTATGAATTAAAAATCTTAGATTTAGACATGAAACCTAAATAAACTTTGTTCTCGTCAACCACCGGTAAATACCAGGCGTGTGTATCTTCAAAAATTTCCATCACTTTTTCCATTGGCATGTTCGGATTAAGCGTTGCAGGGATAGCAGTCATTAATTTACTCACTTTAAAACGGTCGTAAAGATCAGGTCGAAACATGATATTGCGGACTTCATCAACCATTACAATCCCAACTAAAACATGAGTTTGAAGATTTACAACTGGGAATATATTTCGTTTGGAGTGGGAAATGTTCTTTACTAATTCACTCATATACATTTCAGGGTGTAGTTCAATAAAATCGGTTTCAATAAAGTTCTCAAATTTGAGCATAGTCAATATAGCACGATCTTTGTTATGCGTAAGCAATTCGCCTTTCTGAGCCAACTGCATAGCATACAAACTGTGTGGTTCAAAAATAATAATGGTCAGATACGAAACTGTAGCGACAATCATTAAAGTCATAAACAGGTTATAGCCACCTGTAAGTTCAGCAATAAGAAATATACCTGTCAATGGCGCGTGCATAACTCCAGACATCAATCCCGACATTCCCGCTAAAGCAAAATTTGCTTCAGGAACAATAAAACCAAAATAATTCAGTACACGAGACATTACAAAACCGGTTAAACAGCCTATAAACAGAGTTGGAGCAAAAATTCCTCCAACACCACCCGAAGCAGTAGTTGAAGCAGATGCAAATACCTTAAAAATCACAATTAAAACAAGATAAGCAATAATAACCCAGGGGCTGTTTCCCAAACCTAAAAATACACTCTGATTAAGAACTGAATCCGACTGTCCGTTTAAAAGCGCTACAATAGTGTTGTAACCCTCACCGTAAAGAGGTGGAAAAATAAATATTAGCAAGCTCAAAACAGAACCTCCAATCGCTATTTTAGTGTATGGATTTTTAAAACGACGAAAAAAACCTTCGATACGATTCATACCACGGGTAAAATAGAGTGATACAAATCCGCAAACAATACCCAACAGGATTAAATAAGGAATACGTTGAATGGCAAAAGGTTCATAAGTTCCGAATTGGAAAGTAAACGAACTTCCTGAGAAAAAGTAGGAAAATGAAGTAGCAGTTACTGACGAAATAAGAAGTGGAACAATGGCTGTCAGTGTCATGTCAAGCATAAGCACTTCAAGCGTAAAAACCAACCCTGCAATTGGAGCCTTAAAAATACCTCCGATAGCTCCCGCAGCTCCACAACCCACCAACAACATTAATGTCTTTTGGTCAAGTTTAAATAATCTCCCTAAATTTGACCCAATAGCCGAACCCGTTAATACAATTGGAGCCTCAGCTCCAACTGAACCTCCAAATCCAATTGTAATGGAACTTCCTACTATTGAAGTCCACACATTATGAAGTTTAATAATGCTTTTACGTTGTGATAGTGCATACAAGATACGGGTTATACCGTGACTTATATCGTCTTTTACAATTCTTCGTACAAATAGAGAAGTGAAGAAAATACCAATAACGGGAAATATCAAATACCAATAATTCAGGTTGTAATGACTCGAGCCTTCAGTGATGAGGTGCTGAATGAAATGAATGACTGTTTTCAAAAGAAATGATGCAATAGCAGCAAAAACGCCAACCACAAAACTCAAAATAAGAATAAAATCGCGTTGCTTAATATGGGCTTCACGCCAAGCAAGCATTTTCAGATACCAACCTCTATTTACCATAGTTCAATCAATGATTTCAATAAAAATACTAAGCAGCCAGGTATTTTTCTACGAGTTCGTAAATATTACCTTCACAGTTACAAATTAAATGAATGTGGTGTAAAGCCAACTCTCGACCGAGTAAATCATTTATCTGACCTACAAGCATAATATCTACTCCCATTTCAACCAAATCACAAGCTATTTGAAATTCGCAATCACTATCATTGGGGGTTTCAAGAATCGTTTCAGCCATAATTTCATTGTCGTCCGAAATACAAAAGATGGTATAAAATTCAAAATTCTCAAATTGATCTGCAATTTGTTCGTCATCTTTTGTGGGTACTGCAATCTTCATTTTTAATACATTTTTAGTTATTATTGTTCGTTCGCTTTCTTCAATAATTGATAACTTTTGTGTATTCTAACCCTATTCATTTGTGCAGTTTTTTTAAGTCCATTCGGCATTGAAATAATGATTGATCAAACTAATTAGTCTCATATCAAAGACTCATTAAGCCATAATCAGAAAGTCGAATTGTTTCATTTCCATATTAATTTCATTAATTAAAACGAATGGGTTCAGGCGAATATCAAAAGATTAGAATCTTAATATATAGCGTTTTATATATTAATGTGATAGTACTTTTGATGCGGAGTATTAAATTTGGGTTGAATTGAGATTGCAAAGATATAAATACTTTCGAGTTTTCGTCATTTATTACAAATAAATCTCAATAATTATTCAATTTATGATTTGCCATTGTTGTTATCATAGAAATTTTAGAATACGAACCCCTTGAACTCTCATTGTTCGACTATTATTTTCAATTTCTCATTTTTAAACCGTTTATATAGCCACTTCTGAAGAGTTTGATGTTCTACTCTTTTCAATCTCGATTTCAATCTAATATTAACAGTTGTGATAGTGTCCATTCTTTTGTTATCTACGTTGTAATAAATAAGTTGATTGGCACTTGCCGACCTGACTTTAGAATTAATAGCATTCATTTCTTCTGTAATGTCTTTTATTGGATAATGTACATTTTGTGATGCAATTAACTCCTTTTTAAGCACCTTAATTTGCTCGTCTTTATCTGCAAGGGTTAAAGCGTTTTTATGATAGATTTCCTCAATAATTCCACTCTTTAATTGGCTAATATCTAAATTTAAACTGTTATCAAACCCCTGTTTGATAATTAATCTTACTTTGTTTAACGAATAGTCTGGCAGTTTGCTTCTTAATTTTTCAATAGCTGACTGACCGATTTTTTCTCCGGTTAGCAATACTTCTATTTTATTACTATCAATTCTACTGTATGTGTATGTTTTGTTGATAACCTGACTCTGTTTGAAAACAAATTCCTTATTGATAAAATTTACAGCATTTGTTTTGAAAATAGTTTGCTGGACTATCTGATAGGCAAAATATAAACTCGGCAAAACCGTGATTGTTACGATGAAATAAATATATCTTTTCACTTTAATTGTATGGGCTTTATCAACTTCTTGTTTAAGAGGAAATTTTAAAAACCTGACAAACAGGAATGTTGACAAACTAATCATGACAGCATTGATAAAGAACAAATAGGCTGCACCTATAAAATAATAGAAATGACCGGTTGCAATACCAAAACCAGCTGTACAAAGTGGCGGCATAAGAGCAGTGGCAATAGCTACCCCGGGAATTACAGTCCCTTTTTCTTTTGTCGATCCGGCAACAATTCCGGCAAATCCACCAAAAAGTGCTATTAATACATCGTAGATTGTAGGAGTTGTTCTCGATAGTAACTCCGACTGTGCTTCATTCAAAGGACTTATAAAAAAATAGACTGCAGAAGTAATAATACTTATTACCACAGCAATTGACATGTTTCGAAGCGACTTCTTTAGCAGTGTAAAGTCGTTTATACCAACGCTTAGTCCTAATCCCATAATTGGACCCATTAACGGGGATATAAGCATTGCACCAATAATAACAGCCGTCGAATTAACATTNANCCCAATAGACGCGACAAAAATTGCAAAAATCAGTGTCCAAACATTCACACCCCTAAACTCAACCCCTTTTTCTATCGACGTAATAGTTGACTTAAAGTCTTCCTGTTCGTGACTTAGGTTGAACCTATCTCTTATGAATACTAAGATGATTGCTAATATCTTTTTCATGGGATTGAGCTTAGATTACAAAGATAGAAATAGTTTTGAACCTGAATAATTTATTGTATATAAAAATCAAAACATATNCATTTTATATACAACTTTGTTCTTCTTGATTTACATTGTCTTCATCGATTTGGTCAATCTCGTCCTCTTCTNCTTGTTTTCTTAGCGTTAGTTTTAAATAAATAAAACCAATCAGTCCTGCTAAAGTNGATGCAATTAAAATAGCTATTTTTGAATTATTTACCATTGCCAGATTTCCAAAGGCAAGAAGTGTAATGAAAATAGACATGGTAAAACCAATTCCACCTAAGATACCTGCACCAACTATATTTTTCCACTTTAAATCGGTAGGTAAGACACAAAGTCCTAAACCAGCTCCAATAAATGAAAAGAGCCATATTCCCAGCGGTTTTCCGATTACGAGTCCGGCAATAATTCCTAAGCTATTCGAATCAACCAAACCACTATACCAGTTACTTGTCAGTACAACACCTGTATTGGCAATAGCAAACAAAGGAAGAATAAAAAAAGCAACCGGTTTATGTAAAAAATGTTGTAGTATAAAAGAAGGAGATTTTTCACCACCATCGCCAAATGGAATCACAAAAGCCAGCAACACACCGGTTATGGTGGCATGAACACCTGAATGCAACATAAAATACCACATACCTATACCACCAATTAAATACGGTATCAGGTTATAAACTTTCAATCTGTTTAGTACGAACAGTAAGCCCATAATTCCAAGTGCTATAAACAGATTCCCAAATGCAATAGAGGTAGTGTAGAAAATAGCAATGACTATGATTGCACCAAGGTCGTCGATTACGGCTAATGCCGTAAGAAATACTTTTAGTGAAGTAGGAACACGATTGCCCAGCAACGATAAAATACCAATAGCAAAAGCAATATCTGTAGCCATAGGAATACCGGCACCTGATTGAGACACTGTTCCAAAATTAAAGAGTAGAAAAATTCCTGCCGGAACAAGCATACCACCCAATGCCCCTATTATGGGCAACGATGCATTTTTTATATCCGAAAGTTCACCTTGATAAATTTCTCTTTCTAATTCCAATCCAATTAGCAAAAAGAAAATAGTCATAAGTCCATCATTAATCCAATGAACAACACTATGACCANCCAACTCAAAATTCCACATTTTAATATAGTCGGCTTGTATAGCAGAATTAGCAACTAAAAGAGAAATAAGAGTTGCAAAAAGCAAGATTAATCCTCCTGCTTTTTCGCTTCCGAAGAATTCTTTGAAAAGTCGAGTCAATTTCATAACATGATTTT
>JGI24139J26690_1000013_pt1 | contig 20298 bp, 17 predicted proteins | sample BarGraIncu00221A_FD_26690 | JGI IMG/M metagenome (IMG submission 26690)
CCTTTTATAGCCAATAAGGTATTGAAATTGATGATTCAGAAGATTCATTCCATTAAAGGTTCAAATGTGCTGATATTAGGTGTGACTTTTAAAGAAAATTGTCCGGATATTCGAAACACTAAAGTCGTTGATATTTACCGCGAGTTATGTGAGTTCGGATTAAATGTTGATATTTATGACCCCTGGGCCTCTAAAGAGGAAGTGAAGCGTGAATATGGCATTGATATACTGAATAAATTCGATCCATCCAAAAAATACGAAGCCATTTTACTAGCAGTAGCTCATACCGAATTTGAATCTATAAATTTTGAAGAATATTATAAAGCCGGTACTGTTGTGTTTGATGCGAAAGCGGTGATCGACAGGCGCTGGGTTGATGGAAGACTTTAGACAGTGAACAGTTATCAGTGAACAGTCATCAGTTATTAGCCATCAGTGAGTAGTTATTAGTTATAATATGTAAAGTTTAAATAGTCCGTGATCCTAAAATCGAATATTTTACGTTGGTATGCTGTATATACCGCTCCGAGGGCTGAGAAAAAAGTGAGTGAACGTTTTTCTGAGGCCAGTATTGAGCATTATCTGGCATTGCAAACGGTAAAACGTCGATGGAGTGATCGGGTAAAAGAAGTAATTGTACCGGTAGTAAACGGTTATATTTTTGTACATATATTACCTATAGATTTTGATCGGGTAACAAAAATTTATGGCGCTATCGCTTTTGTCAAAGAGGCTGGGCAACCGGCTCCGATTCCGGATAATCAAATGGATAATCTCCGGTTTATGGTTGAAAATTCGGATGAGCCCGTCGAGTTTAGCCAGGAGAATTTTGAACGTGGAGAATCGGTTTGTATTAGCAAAGGTCCGCTAGAGGGAATGTTGGGTGAACTGATAGAGGTGAAAGGAAAACATAAGGTATTGGTTCGGCTCGAGCGATTTGGTTCGGCTATTACCACAGTGCCTGTTTCGTTTATCGAAAGAATTAAATAATAAGGACGACAGCGTGCAACGTTTATACAGCATGCAACGTCTGTAGTATGAAATAATATTTGAGGTTAATAAATTGATTGCGTTACTCCCTTCTGGGAGTGACGAACCTCTTTATGTCAATGCAAAAAAAGTTTTGAAATTTAGACACTAATTAGTCCGCATTTTTAACGAATATTTATGAAGAAAATTAATTTTGTTTTACTGGCATGTTTGTTTGTCGGTAGCCTGCTAGCTCAGAATGTTGATGTAAGTAAACTAAGTCCCGAACAACTGGCTGCTTATAAAAAATATAAAGGTGGAAGCAGTGGATCGGTAACTAATACTACGCCTGATAATGTGACTGAAAGATCGGTCAATGATGATGACGATAGCAATAGCGATGTGGATGGTGATGGAACAGATCAGACAAACCTAAAACAGAATGCTACAAACAGGAATCAGAAAAACAGAATTTCAAAACAAAATAAATACAAATCTAAATATAGGTATGACGAGCAAAACCCGGTCGTCAAGCCTAAAGCTATTTTCGGTTCGTATTTATTCAGCAAAAATAATCTGACTTTTGAACCGAAATTAAATATTCCTACACCTCCCAAATATATTCTGGGTACCTACGATGAACTGATTATCGATGTATCGGGAATGTACGAAGCTAATTATAAGCTGAAAGTAAGTCCCGAAGGTTTTGTCCGGGTACCGAATGTAAGTCCTATAAAGGTAAGTGGACAGACCATTGAAGCTGCTACGAGAAGCATTAAGAGCCGACTTTCTTCCATCTATCCCAGCTCACAAATAAATGTTACACTGGGTAGTATCCGTAGTATCCGTGTTACAGTGGTGGGTGAAGCTACCCGTCCGGGAACGTATACCTTACCTTCACTGGCTACCGCCTTTAATGCTCTTTATGCTTGTGGTGGACCGGATTCTATCGGTTCTATGCGTGATATTAAAGTGGTTCGACACGGTAGGGTGGTTGCCAATGTGGATGTATATAACTTTTTACTGGATGGTGCTTTTACAAATAATATCGGTCTGCAGGACGAAGATGTTATTAAAATAGAACCTTACAAAGTACGTGTAAGCATTGCCGGAGCTGTAAAGCGCGAAGGATTTTTTGAAGCCTTGCCGGGTGAAACAATGAAACATTTAGTGCGTTTTGCCGGAGGGTATAACGACAATGCTTATAAGGCACTTATAACAACTATCCGATTGACCGATAAAGGAAAAACAGTGGTTGATGTAGCCGAAAATCAGTTTGCAACCTTTAAATTACAATCGGGTGACTCTTGTTTTGTATCTACCACTTCTACAAAATTTGATAACCGGGTTGATATCAGTGGGTCGGTTTATCGTCCGGGGACGTATGCGCTGGATTCGGGAATGACCGTAAAACAATTGATTACCAAAGCGGAGGGTATCAAAGAAGATGCTTATCTGAATATGGCTTTTATTAATCGTAAGCAAGCTAACCAGATACCTGAAATCATCGGATTTAATCTGGGCGAGGTGCTGCATGGCGAAAGACCGGATGTTCCTCTTCAAAAAGATGACTCGGTGGTGATCCGCAGTTTATTTGATTATCGCGAGGGTCAGTTCGTATCCATTGAGGGGGCTGTTCAGGAACCGGGAGAATTTATGCTGGTGGAGAATATAACTTTGAAAGATCTGATATTTAAAGCCAAAGGATTTACCGAAATGGCGAATACCGATTCGGTGGAGTTGGTGCGTATTATTAAAGATCCTCAGCGCCTGCTTTCTAGTAATGAAAGAACCATTGTCTATAAATTTGCGCTGGATAAAGATCTCAACTTCAAAAGAGGAGGGGCCGATATGGTACTCGAAAATGGTGATCAGGTTATTGTCCGCACCATTTCGGGTTACGAACAAATCCGCATGGTGAAGGTGGAAGGCGAAGTGCTGCAACCCGGAAATTATAGCATAACCAATAAAGCCGAACGCATTTCGGATCTGATTAAGCGTGCCGGTGGATTTACACAATATGCTTATCCGCTGGGTGCCTATCTGATCCGGACAGAAAAAGTTACCGGCGTGCAAAAAAAGATGAATGAGCTCACCAAAGAAAATGCTAAAAAGCAACTGAAGGGTAAAAATGATAATAAAGTGGATGCCTCATTGGTAAAAGCCGGTGGAAATGCTACGGATGCATTAAGTGATGCAGACTCTATTCCGGGAAAAATGTCGAAAAGCTCTAAACTGGATAAGGTCTTTAAATCCGAAGGAATTGTGGGCATCAATCTGATGGAAATCATGAAACATCCGGGTGGTAAAGATGATTTTTATCTGGAAGAAGGAGATGATATTTTTGTGCCTCGTGAATTGCAAACCGTAAAGGTTATGGGCGAAGTACTTTTCCCCACCTATGTAGGCTACGAAAAGGGTAAAAGCCTGAGAAGTTATATCAGCGGCGCCGGTGGTTTTACCGAGCAGGCACAGGCTAAAAAAACCTTTGTACTTTATGCCAATGGAACAGCTAAAAGCACGACCAGCTTTTTGGGTATTCGTCATTACCCTAAACTGCAACCGGGAGCCCGCATTATTGTGCCGGAAAAACCAACCGAGATAAAGAATCCATTAACAGCCGGCGAAATGGTTGGAATCCTGACTTCCATCACCTCTGCTATGGTACTTATTTATTCTGTTGTAAAATAATAGTGATGATGAATACAGATCAAAAAGTAAATGCGGTGAATAACGACGAGATATCGTTGAAAGAATTAATAGAAAAAGGCAAAGAGGGATGGCGCTACCTGCTGAGTAAATGGCTTATTATTCTGATCTTTGGATTAGGGGGAGCAGCTATCGGTTTAGTTGTTTCGTTACGTACTCCAACTAAATATACGGCACATCTTTCGTTTGCTTTGGTAGAAAAAAGTGCGGGAGGCGGTGGACTGGCCGATCTGGCATCATCCTTTGGTATGAGCAGTATGATGGGAGGTGGAAGCAGTGGCGCTTTTAGCGGTGATAATTTGTTGGAAATTATGCAATCGCCCCATACTATTGAACAAACACTTTTAACGCCGGTAGTTTATCAGGGTAAAAAACAAAATCTGGTTGAAGTTTATATTCAGTTTAATGAATTGCGCGAAGGTTGGCAAAAAAATAAGCAAAATAAGGAATTACAAACGCTCACTTACCCCATTGGCCAAAAAAGAGAAACCTTTACCCGTACACAGGATAGTGTGATGCATGGTATTTATGATCAAATTATACAATCAAATGCACTGACCATTGTCCGTAAGGATAAAAAGCTAAGCTTTGTGAATGTAAGCTTCACCAGCAAAGATGAAGTTTTCTCTAAATTGTTCGAAGAAAAGTTGATGGAGGAAACCTACCGGTTTTACAGTGATACGCGTACTTCTCAAAGTCGCGCTAATATTAATATGATGCAAGCCAAGGCCGACTCCATCCGAAGGTTGTACGATTCATCCTTGTATAAAAGTGCCGGTTATTCGCAGGTCAATATCAATCAGGCCTTGCAGTTTGCCGCTGTACCCAAGCTTAAACAGGAAAACAATGCACAGCTCTATGCTACGGTATATACCGAAGTGTTGAAAAATCTTGAAACGCTAAAGTTAGATATGGCACGCGAAACACCTATTGTGCAAATTATTGATACGCCCCGTTTCCCGCTGGATAAAGAACGCTTAGGAAAAGGTAAAGCCATGGCTATTGGTGGCGTGTTGGGAGGTTTCCTGATTGTGTTTTATTTATTGGGAGCGATGTTTTTGAAAAGCGCGCTCAAAGAATAATGTGTTGATGTGTTGATGTGTTGATGTGATGATGTGTTGATGTGGTGATGTGATGATATGGTGATGTGATGATTTGTTGATATGGTGATGTGATGATTTGATGATGTGTTGATGTGATAATGTGAAGATAGGGTGATTATTGCCACGAAGTGGCTAACTGTAAATTGAAAATCGGCGTAGCCAATAACTCCGGAAAGCGAAGCGCAACCGGGGGATGAAAGTGACCCTAAATCTACAACCCCGTAGTGGGTTGAACATTAAGATAATATCTTGTTGAATTTGCGAGTTTAATATCAATAAGGATCTAAATAAGATTAAAAAGTAAGCGGAAGGATATAATGTCGTATTAAAAAAAATGGAACGCTGATTTTACGGATTGAGCGGATAAAAACGGATGATAACTAAACGGATCTAAAACTGATTTTAGTCATGCAAGCATGACAGATAAAATCCTGAACTATTGAAAATCATCCCGATTTGTCGGGATTAAAATCCGTATAAAAATCCGTTATATCAGCGTTTATCCGCGTTCTAATCTTTTTCCATTTTTATATTTACTTATACGACATTGATTTATCTAAGTACTTAATCAACTGGTTGGATTTTTTGAAGAGAGCATTTTTTAAATAAATCATTTAGCCAATAGAGTTACGATAGCTACTGAAATAGTCCGTAGGACTTAAGTAATCGGAATTAAATAATGTCGTATTTGTAATTCTTGAAGTTTGTCAATAATGTCGCACCTACGGAGCTTATTGAATTCGATTGCATGTACTATTCTACCATACTGCCGGTACTACGTACCTGTCTTAGCCACAGAGTGGCGATAGTATGGTAGATTCAATTGTTATTTTAAGGGCAACAAAGCTCCGTAGGTGCGACATTATTTTTCAATAAGAAATACGACATTATATTGCTTCGCTTACTTATACATCCATAGAATAAACTCATTTGGCATGATTAATGAATAGCGATTAATGATCAATTGTCAATGATCATTGCTTAAATATAGGCGATTGCAGAAATTTATTAATGACTAAATAAAAAATAATGGCGGAAATATATGTTATTTTGATAAAAATATTTATATTTGCAACGAATAAAATAATAGTGGTGAAAAGCTAAATAGAAATTAAGATAGTGATGTAAGGGACGTGGAGCATAGCAGGGGAAGATAAATTTTTGAATTAGCTTAAAACTACTGATTGATATTGAAATTGAGAATTGTTCGCAGATTACAGGTGACTGTTGTCTGAAATTATATAATCAATAGAAAAATTAATTTTTAAATTTAAGTAATCATGGAAACAAATAATGCTCGTAACTACAAATGTAAGGACATTGAGTTTATTGTAATTTGTGGATTTGTACTTTTTAGTTTTAAACGTGATCTTTCATTTTTCTCTAAATTTTCGAAGAAGTATACGGTTGAATATGTTTTACTTCTTGAAACGGAGTTGGCAAATTTGAAAGAATTGGTGGAGCCTCAGTCGGAACTGGTNGNACAAAAAGCNATTACCGACCATNTGCGTACTGTCATGCACGATTTACTGGAGCCACTTGACTGGATAAAAGGTTATATACAATTAGCAGGGTCCGGCATTAATATTTCAGTAAAAGATTTTGGTATTGTCCAGACTCGTGAAGCTATCAACTATATGGATATTGAAGAAGCTATAAAGGGAATGCATACCGTAAACACGAATGTGGTTAAGTATAAGCCAGTTTTAGTTCAACAAGGGCTTACAGAAGAGCTTCAGGCTCGGTTAGTCACCAATGCAGAATCAATAGCTAACGATAGACAGAAACGATATGAAATACAGACCAATCGGAAAGCCATTTTGCAGAATAATGTGGGTGTACTAAATACCTTCCACACTAAAATTTTGGAAATACTTCAGGTAGGTAAGATCTTATTTAAAGATTCGGATTCGGTAAAATTGCAGGAATATACTTTTATCGAACTGCTGAAAAAAGTGCGTAGAGTTTCAAAACCGGATACAGATAATCCAGATAAGGAAACGAGTACTACTGATACTACTAAATAATAAATCAATTTTTCAGCGAACGGTTATTCGTAATCTGCGAACAATATTACGATAATCCTTTTTCTGGTTTATTTCCGCGTTAGTCAAGTAAGCTTCCCTGTTGTGTAAGATGTCTTCCGCTTGCTTCAAATAAGCTTCCGTGTCTCTTAAGTTGGTTTCCGCATTAGTATAATAAGCTTCCGCATGTGTCAAGTAACTTTCCGCATTAATGAAATAAGCTTCCGCGTGTGTCAAGTTGCTTTCCGCATTGGTATAATAAGCTTCCGCATGTATTAAGTAGCTTTCCGCATTGGTATAATAAGCTTCCGCATGTATTAAGTAGCTTTCCGCATTGGTATAATAAGCTTCCGTGTATGTCAAGTAGCTTTCCGTATTGCTGAAATAAGCTTTCGCATTTATCAAGTAACCATCTGAGCTAGTCAAGTAAGCTTCTGAGCTAGTCAAGTAACCATCTAAGCTAGTCAAGTAACGTCTAACTAAGTCGAGTAGCTTATAAAGAGCTCAAGTAACTTTCTAAAATAGTAAGTAAACTACCGTTTTAGTTAAGCAAGCTTCCAAAATAGTCAAATTGATTTCTAAGATAGTCAATGCAGACTTCTAAAGTAAGTAATACTTTAAAGTGAATATGAAGTCTTAAAAACCAACCATTAATAATATTACTTTACGTTTTGACACAAAATACATCTAAAATTTCAAGTAAATTATCAAAGCATAAAACCTTAATCCAAAGTTTTTCATATCTTTCATTATTACAATTGATTAACATGGCTTTGCCATTAATTACATTTCCATATTTAATAAGGGTTTTAGGAAAGGATACATATGGATTAGTGGTTTTTGCTCAGGCAGTTTGTGGCTATTTAGTTATATTAGTGGGTTTTGGTTTTAGTATTACTGGAACCCAGGAAGTCAGTGTTCATCGTGAAAATAAGGATAAGCTTAGTGAGATAATAAGTAGCATATTCATTATCAAAGGAGTATTACTATTAATAGCATTTCTAATTCTGGCGGTGCTTCTCTACTTTATACCACAAGCTAAAGGATACAAATGTTTATTTTTTCTTTCAATGTGGTACTGTTTATATGATGTTATATTTCCAGGTTGGTATTTTCAAGGAATAGAACGAATGAAATATATAACAGTTATAATTTTGATAATGAGAACAACTTTTCTCGTTTTGATTTTTATATTTATTAAGGTACCATCGGATTTTTTACTTGTACCGATAATGTATGGTATTGGTGCTTTAACAGCAGGTATTTCTGCTTTATTTATTATTTTCAGTGTGCATAAGATTAAGTTTGTTTGGCCAAATTCAAAAGTCTTGAATTATTATTTTAAAAGCTCAGTACCTATTTTTATATCAAATATATCAAATAGCTTATACGCAAGCACAAATAAGGTTCTAATTGGAACATTTTTGGGAATGGAAGATGTTGCATATTATGATTTAGCAGAGAAGCTAACAAATGTACTTAAGATTCCTCAAGGGATATTAAGTCAAAGTTTATTTCCTAAAATAAGTAAAGATAAAGATCTTGTTTTTGTGAAGAAGATGTTTAAATATTCTTTGATTTTAAATATTGGAATTTTGGTGTTTTTTGTTTTATTTTCAACAAAAATAATTGTTATTTTAGGTGGACCGCAAATGTTACCAGCTTTAACTGTTGTGATTATATCATCCTTAACTGTTCCTGTTATGTCAATGAGTAATATTTGGGGTATTCAAATGTTAATACCATTTGGATATATTAAAAGATATACTCGGATTATATTATTATCCGGGCTTATTTATCTTTTACAATTATTTGTTCTTTGGTTTACATTTAAATTTTCCATTATTGGTATTACAATTGTAACTTTAAATACGGAAATATTTGTGTCTTTAATTTCTTGTTATTATTGTAAAAAGAATAAATTATGGTAACTGTAAAGAATCGGTTTTAATGATGCTGTATAGAGTTTTGTAGATATAGTATCTTAACCATCTTAGTAATAAATATAATAATTAAGATTTTAAAATATTAAAGTTAGAATGAACAAAGTCACACATTTCTGTTACTCAGCATCTTCACAGACTTCAGCATTTCGTTTACATAAATCTCTTATAGCCATAAAATGCAACTCACAAATCATTACTGGTTCAAAGTCAATTAGTGATAAAGATCTGATCCAACCCAAAACTATTAAAGATAAGTTTTCAGCCGTTACAGGTATTTTAAGAGAACTTTTTTATAGAAATTTATTTTATAAACAATGTACAACCTATTTTTCTTTAAATTTGGGACCTGAATTATTTCAAAAAAGGTGGCTTAAAAAAATTTATAAGATAAAAACGGAAATAATACATTTACATTGGATTGGAAATGGTTTCATCCCATTAGATGGTTTAATCAAGTTTAATAAACCAATAGTATGGACCATGCATGATCTATGGACAATTACAGGTGGATGCCATGTAATAGGTGCATGTAAAAAATTTGAAACTCAATGTGGTTCCTGTCCTCAAATTCAGAGTAACAAAGATTATGATTTAACAACGACTATTTTCAACAAGAAAAGAAAAATATATCAAAAAATTAATTTAACGGTTGTTGTTCCATCCACTTGGATGGAAAGTGTTGCAAAAAAGAGTCCGTTGTTAGAAAATATTAAAATTAAAGTGATTCCCAATGCTACTGATATTTCCATTTTTAAACCTTTGAATAAAAATTTTGCTAGGATAGCATTAAATTTACCCACTAATAAGAAAATAATTGCTTTTGGGGCAATAACCGGAATTAGCGATAATAATAAGGGATTTGACTTACTTACTGAGGCAATTAGAAAAGTAACAAGTTTAAGAGATGATATTTTACTTCTTATTTTCGGAGGAGATAATGTCTCTGACGAAGATAATATTTTTGGATGCGAGGCGACACATATTGGCAGATTATCCGATAACCAAACACTCGCATTAGTTTACAGTGCCGCTGATGTAGTCGCTGTTCCATCAAGGCAGGAGTCTTTCAGTATGGTATCCTCTGAGTCTATAGCATGCGGTACTCCGGTTGTAGCATTTGATGCTACAGGACCGAGAGATATCATCGATCATAAAGAAAATGGTTATTTGGCAGAATCATATGATTCTAGTGATTTTGCAACAGGTATTTTATGGATATTAGAAGATGGGCAGCGATGGAAATCTTTATCTGACAGGGCTAGATCAAAAGCTGTTGATTTTTTCAGTTGTGAAGTTGTTGGAAAACAACATAATGATTTGTATGATGAAATTTTGAAGAAAAATGGAAGTGAATAATAAAATAATATCATATTCTCTCTATGGGAATAACCAAAGATATACGGTGCCATTATTAGAAAATTCCAAAATTGCACTTAATTTATATTCAGGTTGGACCATTTATGTTTATCACGATCATACGGTAAATAAAAGTTTTTTAGATCGATTGAGACAAAATGGTGTTGTCACAATAAATATAGAACAAACAAATCATGGAAATTTACCTCCAAAAATGTGGAGATTTTTACCGGTCAAGAATTTGAGCATAGACTGTGTTATTTTTAGAGATGCAGATTCACTACTAACTCAAAGAGAGCAAGATCTTGTAATGAAATGGATGAAATCAGATAAATCAGTTCACATTATACGTGACCATCCATTACACGTTGCTCCAATTCTCGCAGGAATGTTTGGGATAAAACATAATTCGTTTAAAATATTATCAAAATTAATGGATGAGAAAAGACCTAACATAAAACAACGACCAATTGATTATGATCAGGTTTTTTTAGCTGATTATTTATATCCCAGAATTATAAAAATGGCACTTATACATGTGTCATTTTTTAAATATTGGAATGAGCAAGCGATAAAAATTGAACCTGTAAGTGATGGTTACAATTATATTGGGTCTGTAGAGATTGGTGATGAGCTAAAAAGTGAAGAAGAAAAAAATATTTTACTAAAATCTAAATTTATGAATGGCATTCCTTATTCATTCGGTAAATTAATGCGTTATCGAGTGCGACCGACTATTTATTTTTCAAAGTTTCAAAACTTTGTATTTAATTTATTTCAATCAGAATGATTAAGTATATAATAAAGAGAATTCCTTACATCTTCCCATATCTTTTTACAAAAATAAGAAAGATATTAGGATTAATTCCAGATGTTTCAAAAGATAGAAAAATAGTTCTTTCTGGTAAGTCTATCTCTATTGGAAGATATACGTATGGCTATGAAAATACAGAAATATTATCTTGGGATGAAAATATAAAAATATCAATTGGTCAATTTTGTAGTATAGCTTGTGGATTGAAGCTTTACTGTGGGGGTAATCATCGTACTGATTGGATTTCCACTTATCCTTTTGGGCATATGTATGGAGCAGAAATGAATACCACTCCAGTACTTGGAACACCAACTACTAATGGGGATATATGTATAGGGAACGATGTTTGGATTGGTAGAGATGTAACTATACTCAGTGGAATTAAGATTGGAGATGGAGCTGTAATTGCTGCAAATTCACATGTTGTATCAAATGTGAATCCGTATTCAGTTGTTGGAGGTAACCCATCAAAACAAATAAAACAGCGATTTTCAACAGAAGTCATAGAAAAATTATTGAAAATAGAATGGTGGAATTATCCAATTGAAAAAATAGAAGAAATCGTTCCATTTTTGTGTAATCAGAATGAAAAATCAATTTCTGATAATATAAAACAAATCGAAGTTATTCTAGGAATTAACTTATTGTAGAAAATAGATGTCAAAAGTACGTATAGTTGTTTTAGGAGTATATATATGTTTTACAGCTGTTTTTTTAAACTTTGGTATTAATATTTTACCAAATTACCAGCTAACTATTGCGTTTTTTTATCCATTCTTTTTTTTACTGCTAGGTCGTTTTCACCTAAAAACGAACTATTTAAAAATATATTTCTTTGCAATCCTTTTACCTTTTTTTGTAGGTACTGTCGGGTTTGTTTCTTACTTAGAATTTGATTTAGCGCACTTTTTGAGAACATATAGTCTTTATTTTCATTTTTGTTTTGGTTTGTTAATCATCAATAGTATAGAAATCGAATCTAAAATTATTGAGGGCATACAGAAAGCAATAGTAATTGCTTTAATAATTATTGTTGTTTATACTTTATTGCAAGTTATTCTCAGTTTTTATCTTGGATACCCATTTCTATTTAATCCATTTGGAAAGTATTTAATTGGAGGAGAATCTGATACGGGTCGGTTTGTATTGGATGGAAGAGTGCGACCCACTGGTTTCTACTGGGAACCTTCAACTGATGCCGTAGTAATTTTTATTTTGATAAATTACTTGGTAATTAGAAATATAAATAAATTCAAAAGATATTATATCATTCAATTTATTATTCAGTTTGTAATAAATTCCACAACAGGTTTGTTTAGTTCATTTCTTATTTTTATTTTTTGGATCAATTCAGTGACTAAGAAATTTGTAATAGTAAAATTAGTCATTGTTTTTTCCATAATAATTTCATTCATTTATTTTTACATAGATAGATTATCTCAGATAGCAAATGGTGGTAGTGGTTTTTTTAGATGGGCTATTCCTTTTACAAGTTTTATTGATTATGTACAAAAATATCCATTGGGATTACCTTTAGGGCAACTTACTGTTCAATTAGATAATGGTTTATTTGTTGCTCTTATTTATACAGGTGTGATTGGATTAATAGTTCTCCTAACTCTCTTGATTCTTTTTGCTAAATTTATGATAAAAAATAAATTGACAATGGAAACTCAGATATTTATCATTTCTATAATGTTAATTCTATTCTTTAATGGCGCTTTTCTAACACCAGAAATGTCATTTTTAATATGCTTAATTACATTAGCTTGGAAAAGTACATATGTCAAGGCAAAATAATTTTATCTTATTGTTTATTTCATAAATAATTAATACAAATATTTGTAATGCTTAATAAGCCACCTTTTTTTTCAATCGTAACAATTGTCCGTAATGATCTTAATGGTCTTCAGAAAACATTTGAAAGTGTTATTAATCAGACATATACCAATATAGAGTGGATTGTGATAGATGGAGCTTCTGATGATGGGTGTGTTAAATATCTTCAATCACTAGAAATTAAAAATTTTCACTGGATTAGTGAACCTGATAAAGGTATTTATGATGCAATGAATAAAGGCATCGAATTAGCCCAAGGGGAATATATTAATTTTTTAAATGCAGGTGATTATTTTCAAAAAAATAATATTTTGGAATTGGTCAATGAAAAAATTGAAAATAATTCGAGTCAAGTTGACTTAATTTTTGGAGGTGCTTTTCTTCAGATGAAAAACGGTCATAATTATTACCGTAAGCCCAAAAGTCTTAAACATGTGCCTTATGGATTACCTAGTATTCATCAATCTACTTATTATCTCACTAAATTAATTAAAGAAACTAATTATGATGTAAATTTTAAAATTTGTGGAGATTATTATTTGATTTGTAAATTGTCTTTACATCAACCAAAAGCCCTTATTATAGATATGCCTTTAGTCGCATTCACAGTTGGAGGTGTTTCCTACACAAAGCCATTAAATCTTATTCGTGAGTCATTTTACATAAAGAAAAATATATTAAATTTGAATGTGTTTTTGAGAATATTTGTTTTCTTGAGAATGCTAATATCATTTTCAGGAATTTACTTGATAAATAATACGTATAACAGATCAAAAAAATGAAAAAGATTATAATACTAATATTGAGTACAAATAATAATAATTACAATTTATTTATTGATGCTTTAAAAGATACATGGGTTAGAAAAGCGAAAGAAAAAAATATTAAATGTTTTTTTTACGAAGGGGGCTATAATATAAATTATATTGATGGAGATACAATTAAACTTAAAGTAAATGACAATTTAAAGAGTACGAGCGAAAAACTAATTGGAGCGATCAAAGTTTTACAAGATAATAATATTGAATTTGATTTTATTTTTAGAACTAATTTGTCTTCATTTATTTTTGTAGATAATTTTGTAGATTATTTTATTAAAAATGAAAATTATATAATTTATTCTGGACACAAAGGTAAATGTATTTTGTCTCCGCGTTTTCTAAATAGATTTGGTTTTTTACATAATCTGTATTTTAGGTATTTAAAAACATTTTTTATTCAAGATCATACAGTAATAAGCGACTCAGGCAATACACATAAAAATAATTTGTTATCAAAGTTTTCAAATACATTTAGTTTTTTATACGACTTGTATTTTAAATATATTAAAATACAGGTTGTTGAATTTGCTTCGGGATCTGGATTTTGGTTAAGTAAAGAAGCTGTTCAAATATTGTTGTCTGAAAAGAGGAAAGACTTAAAATTGATAGATGATGTTATGGTCGGAAAGGTTATGGCTGATAATAAAATTAAAGTAACAAACTGTGATAGAGTGATTTTTCAAGATGATAAATTTATCTCAAATGACATAGATGCTAATAGAATGAAAACAAATTATCATGTAAGATTAAGATCATTTAAAAGCCGGGACATAGATGTAAAGCGAATGTATAAATTAGATAAGATAGAAATTTCAAATAATATCGAATCTGATTTATTGAATATTTTAAATGATTAAATAGTGCTGAAGAGTAAATCTAAGGTAGACTCCTAAATTAAGTGATGATTGTTTATAATGTATTGATTTAAAATTTCATTGATGATTATTTCAATAATAACTGTAGCCTATAATGGCAGTTCATTTATCCAAAATACTATAGAATCTGTATTAACTCAAACTTATCCTAATATTGAATATATAATTGTTGATGGTTTCTCTAAAGATAATACAGTTGATATAATTAAAGAATACGAGCCGAAGTTTAATGGGCGAATGAAATGGGTTAGTGAGAAAGACAGGGGCATGTATGATGCCATGAATAAAGGAATCAGGATGGCTACTGGCGATGTAGTTGGTATAATCAATTCAGATGACTTTTATCATAGGAATGATGTAGTTGCTGAAATAGCAAAGGTATTTGAAGATGACAATGTTCAGGCTACTTTTGCAGATGTACGCTTTGTAAATCCAGATAATCTGAATAAAACGGTACGCTATTATTCTTCTAAAAATTTCTCACCAAATCGCTTTCGTTTTGGCTTTATGCCTGCCCATCCGAGTTTCTTTACGTATAAAAAGAATTTTGAAACCTTTGGTTATTATCAAACCGATTATAAGATAGCTGCCGATTATGAGTTACTAATCCGTTTTTTGTATACAAATAAATTGAAATATAAGTATTTGCCGCTTGATGTAATGAAAATGCGTACAGGAGGTATGAGTACTGCTTCTTGGAGAAGTAATGTTATCCTAAATAAAGAAATTGTACGGGCATGTAAAGAAAATGGCATTTACACTAATATGTTTATTTTATCGCTAAAGTACTTTGTAAAAGTTTTTGAGCTAATATTTACGAAAGAATGAATATACTTATCACCGGCATTCACGGCTTTGTAGGCACTAATTTAGTGAATGCACTAAAAGCTCAGCATAAAATTTATGGGTTAGATATAGTAGCACCACAGAAAGTAGGTGTTGTGAATACCTATACCTGGGCGGAGTTGAAAAGCATCCCTGCAGTAGATGTGGTAATCCATCTGGCAGGTAAAGCACATGATACAAAAAATCAAACGAATGCGCAGGTATATTTTGATATCAATACGGGTCTGACACAAAAAATATATGATTGGTTTCAGGCATCTGAAGCTAAGAAATTTATATTTTTTAGTTCGGTAAAAGCTGCTGCCGATAGGGTAGAGGGAGATGTTTTGACGGAAGATGTTGTTCCCAGTCCGAAAGGACCGTATGGAGAGAGCAAGATAAAGGCGGAAAACTATATTCTGAGTAAAGCGGTAAGCGGTAAGCGGCAAGCGGCAAGGAATGAGGAACAAGAATTAGGGGAAGATGAACTATCAACTATTAACTATCAACTATCAACTAAAAAGAGGACTTATATTCTTCGTCCTTGTATGATTCATGGTCCGGGCAATAAGGGTAATCTGAATTTATTGTATCAGGTTGTCAGGAAAGGTATACCTTATCCGTTGGGAGCTTTCGAAAACAGACGGTCGTTTACTTCGGTAGATAATCTGAGTTTTGTGATAGAGCAATTAATCGAAAAAGATGTTGCTACCGGTATATACAATGTGGGTGATGATGAAACTTTATCAACCAATGAATTAATAGCTCTTATGGCCAACATGTTGGATAAGCCTAACAGAACGTGGAACTGGAATAAATCTTTGGTACAGTTTTGTGCCAGAGTTGGAACATTGTTACATTTACCATTAAACACTGAACGCTTACAAAAGCTAACTGAAAACTACGTAGTATCTAATGCCAAATTAAAACAAGTGCTGGGTATTGACAAAATGCCCGTTCGGGCAGAAGATGGGCTGAGGAAAACAGTGGGTAGTTTTTAGTAAGTAACCCCTATATCCCCTGAAGGGGACTTAATGCGTGGTATTTGAAAATAGACAGGTATAATAGATGTCTGGTAGAAGTATAAACCAACTATTTATCACTTATCGTTCATCATTCACTACTTATCGTTCATCGTTAATCACTAACCACTTCTTACTACCGACTACCGACTACCAACTACCAACTACATACTCCTAACTCCCTACTAAATGAATTCTCTCAAATTACTTATATACCTGATACTTCCTCTCTTTATTGTGAGTTGTAATGATGGTGCTGCAGATTCTCCTTATCCAGCAATTTCGTTTGTACAAAAGACCAGCATGCCCGGAACAGGACGAGCCTCGGCGGTGGCTTTTGCGGTAAATGGTAAAGGGTACGTTACGTTGGGTCGAAATGCAGTTTATACCGATTCATTAAAAGATTGCTGGCAATATGACCCTACTGTAGACAGCTGGACAAAAAAGGCCGCTTTTCCTGGTATAGCCCGTGTAAAAGCCTTGGCAGCTGTTGTGAACGATAAAGCCTATGTGGGACTCGGGTTTAACCGATACGAAGGAGCTTATTCGGGCGGAACCTTACAGGACTTTTGGATGTATGATCCGCTAACTGACAGTTGGTCGAAAAAGGCCAATTTTCCCAGTACGGCTACCGATGCCTGCGTTAGTTTTGCGTTGAACAATTGTATTTATGTTGGTGCCGGATTCAACGGATCATCCTATACCAATGAATTCTGGAAATATAATACAGAGCAGGATCAATGGTCTCGATTAAAAGATTTTCCCGGATTGGCTCGTATGGGAGCTGCATTGTGTGCTGACGATAAACATGTATATTTTGGAACCGGCTATCGGGTCGGTAATTATAATGACTGGTGGGAATACTTTCCTGCCACAGATAGTTGGGAACAACGAAAAAAACTTCCCGATGCAGGTCGTGAAAATGCTGTCTCATTTAGTTTGAATAATCGCTTCTTTATTTCTACAGGAAGGCATTTTGGGGGTGACTTAACAGGTGGACATTTGTTTTCGGATATTTTGGAATATGATGCTGTTCGGAATGTTTGGTACAACCGGGGAGATATTCCGGGTGGTGCCCGTGAAAATGCTATTGTATTTGTGATCGATGGTAAGGGATATATTGGACAGGGCGAAAATGACACAGCTATTTTGAATGATTTTTGGAGCTTTAAGCCTTGATGTTAGTCGGTAGTTAGTAGTTAGTAGTTGGTAGTTAGTAGTTGGTAGTTAGTAGTCTGTAGTTGATAGTGTATAGTTGATAGTTGATGGTGTCTGGAGTACAGTTTATAGTTTACGGTTCATAGTTGATCACTCATCACTCATAGTTCATCACTCATAACTTCTACTCCGAGTTCTTAATTCATAATTTTTTATAGTGCATGTTTAAAATACGATATATTCTCTTCTTTCTGATATTTTTACCTGTCCTTACTCAGGCTCAAAACGATACGATAAAGTATGATGTGGGCTTTCTGGGGATGGCTTCGTCGGGGAAGTATGCTCCTTTTTGGCTGCAAAGCGACCAGTATGGAAAAATATCATCGACTCCGTTCAGTGCAGGTATACTGGCGGGAGTGAGTAAAGAGTTCGGACCTAAAAAGGGATTGTTTGATTATCGTTTTAAAGCGAATTTGCTGCTTCAGACCGATAAGGATAAAACAACAGCTGTCTTTCACGAATATTATGTTCATGCACGTTTTTCGGTCTTCGATTTTATTGTTGGTGCCCGGGAAGAAGTCCTGGGAAACCAGGATTCCACCTTATCGTGTGGTGGTTTTTTGTTTTCAAAAAATGCCCGTCCTATGCCTAAGGTTACATTGGGAATAGAACATTTTACAGCAGTTCCGTTTACAGCAGGTTATTTAGAATTTAAAGGCGCCATATCACATGGCTGGTTTTTAGATAATATTTATACAACTAATCTGTTACTTCATCACAAGTACTTATATGGCAGAATAGGAGGTAAGTTGCCTGTTCACTTACAATACGGGGTAGATCATGTAGCGCAATGGGGGGGGACAGTTCCGGGATCTGGAAAACAACCGACTGATTTTTCTGCATTTAAAGATATTTTTTTCGGCCGTGCAGGGGGAGCAGATGCAACCCGTAATGATCAGCTTAATGCATTGGGCAATCATATTATATCCCAAAGCATGAAACTGGATGTGGATATTGCTGATTTTAGGGTAAGTGGCTACTGGCAAAACCTGTCGGAAGATGGTCCTGTTAAACTGATTTGGTCCACCATGAATAAACCGGATGGACTGTGGGGGATAACTGTTCGGAACGCTAAATTTCCCTTTATAAAAGGAATTTTGTACGAATACCTTAATACTACCGATCAGTCGGGTCCTTATCACGATAAAGACGGACTTGTGTATGGTGGAGATGATAATTACTTTAATAACGGTATTTACCAAAACGGCTGGACTTATTATTCCCGAACTATCGGCACACCCTTTATAAGTTCTCCACTTTATAACCGTGATGGAGCCGTGTCGGTTGAAAACAACCGGGTAATTGTGCATCATTTTGGGATGGAAGGTGATGTGAGTGGGTATAGCTATAAACTTTTGTCAAGCTTTAGCAAGAACTATGGAAGCTACGGTAGTCCTTATCCTGCGATGATTAGAAATACATCGCTCTTGCTGGAAGTGAATAAAAAAATCCCGGCCTGGTCGAACATTGAAGTCGGGTGCTCGGTTGGAGCTGATTTTGGTAAGTTGTATGGAAAGTCAGTGGGGTGTTTATTCTCTATACGAAAAACCGGTAATTTGTTTCATTACTGAAAAAGCAGTAAGCGGCAAGTAGTAAGCAGTAAGTAGTAAGCAGTAAGCAGTAAGCAGTAAGCAGTAAGTTGTAAGCGGTAAGGAGTAAGGAGTATGCAGTAAGTAGTAAGTAGTAAGCAGTAAGCAGTAACCGGTAAGGAGTAAGCAGTCGGTAGTTTGTAGTCGGTAGTAAGTAAACCAATAACCCAATAACTCAATAACCGAATAACTTAGTAACCAATCGTATTAGTAAATGAATTATTTTTTCATCTTTATTTTTTTATTTGTTGTTGAGCTGGCTTATTTTAAGCTGGCTGATTATTTTAATATCATAGATAGGCCCAATGAGCGTAGTTCACATTCGCGTATAACTTTACGGGGAGGTGGAATTATTTTTTATATAGGCGTCCTGCTTTATTTTCTATTGAACGATTTTCAGTATCCCTGGTTTTTTATAGGATTAACCTTGATTGCTGGCATTAGTTTTGCAGATGATATCCGTCCACAGTCTTCGAAGCTTCGGTTGCTGGTTCATTTTATTGCTATGGTATTGATGTTTTATCAGTGGAATCTATTTTCTTTATCCTGGTATTTTACTATATTTGCATTAATTTTTTGTACGGGTATTTTAAATGCCTACAATTTTATGGATGGCATCAATGGCATTACCGGAGGGTATAGCCTCGTATTGTCGGTCACATTGTTGTATATAAATCAGTTTCAGCAGTCGTTCGTTGATCCGAAATTTATATATATAGTGCTATTAGCCTTACTGGTGTTCATTTTTTTTAATTTCAGGACAAAGGCTACATGTTTTGCAGGCGATGTGGGTTCTGTTTCCATAGCATTTATATTGGTCTTTTTGCTAGGTCTATTGATTGTTAAAACTGGAGACTTTAGTTATTTGGTTTTACTGAGTGTATATGGGGTAGATACTATATTAACGATCATTCATCGGCTCATATTAAAAGAAAATATTGCATTGCCGCATCGAAAGCATGCATATCAGATAATGGCTAATGAGTTAAGGATTCCTCATGTAGTCGTTTCGTTGATTTATATATCATTACAAGNATTGATTTGTATTGGTTTGTTTGTTTTTAAATCCTGTTCCTATTATTATCTGTTTTCTATAATTATAATTTTATCAGTTGCTTATATTCTGTTTAAAAAGAAAAATTATCATTTACATCAACAACTATGAAAATCATTGACTCAACATTATTA
>JGI24139J26690_1000014_pt1 | contig 19788 bp, 21 predicted proteins | sample BarGraIncu00221A_FD_26690 | JGI IMG/M metagenome (IMG submission 26690)
CCCTCTCCCTTGAGAGAGGGATTGGGGTGAGGTACTCTAGAAAATCTTAAAGTACTGACTATCCAGTCGGGTAGTGATTTCTCCGGATCTCTTTTTCGCAGATCGAGGTACCATCCAAACTTCTTGAGGATTGGCACTTTATGAGTTTCAACAAACTCGATAAGTGTTCCATCGGGATCGGCTATATATGAAAAATATCCGGCTGCTTCGCCCATATCGAAACTGCTACCCTCATGGCTCTTTTTACTATCAACGGTAAATGGGAATCCTTTGGTTTCGCAGAAGTTTTTCAGTTCATCCATGCCGTGCATGTCGTAACACAGGTGAATAAAACCCGGATCGCCCCAGAACCGGTTCTCATATATCTTTTTACCGGGATTTCCGGCAACAGAGATTAGTTCAATTACACTATTCCCAAGGACTTTACTGAATGCACCTGAGAAAGGATTTGATCTCCTGAGAAGCACTCTCCGGCACTGATTACCTCCTCCGGGCAGATATGCAAAGTCGGCAAAAACAGATGTTGTATCATAGATAACTTCATCGTAGCCAAGTATTTCGGAGTAGACAACCCTTGCTTTATCTATATCAGACACGCCAATAATAGCTCCGTAGCAGCCGCCGGTCGGTTTCTTTTCATTCCTGAACCAGTCAGTTGCTTGCACAAGCTGAAATAAATTCCCGAATGGATCTTTCATGAAAAAATTCAGTTTACCCGCTGGGTCTTCATTTGCTTCCGACAGGAAAGAAATTCCTTTCTTCTGGTATGAAGCAAGTGTCTCTTTGATGTTTTTTGCTTTGATCTTACAGGCAATGATCCCAAGATCTCCTATTTTAATTTCTTCTTTAATTTTAACAGGCTCTCTTCCTGTGTATTGCCATATCTCAAATCCTCCTCCACTCTGAAGATTCATTGCCAGGATCGCATGTTTATTCCTGGGCATTCCCCCCGTGTATGGGAGCATCAGTTTTGCCGGGGCGTTATCGTCAAATATACGGCAATCCATGCCAAACTGGTCGATGTACCATTTCCAGGCTTCTTCAACATTTACCACGCCAATTCCCATCTGTTGTATTCCGCTTATTATATAGCCTTTCATTTTATATACTATTAATTATTTAAAGAATCTATATCTCTTTTTCCCTTAGTGTTACTTTGTGTTTTCCTTTGTGTTCCTTTGTGTTTAATGGATTTTTTTTACCACAAAGGATCTCAAAGGTTTGCACTAAGGATCACAAAGGATATATACACTATTATATACTCAACTCATTCAACTTTTTACATTGATTTTATTTTATCGGCAATCCTGAAGAAAAGCCAAGGGCAATATCTCCGTATATGAAGCAACATTAACTCATTTTTTCCGACCAGAATTTCGCGCCTGTTCCTGACCATACCTCTTATGATTATTTGTGCTGCCCGCTGAGACGATAATCCACTTGCCTGCCCCTCATCAAGTTTTCCATGTTCCTTACCCTCGGCATTTAGTGCATGCACTGAAATTGATGTCCTGACTCTGCCGGGGATAATTACAGACGCTCTTATATTATACTTTTTATTTTCAAGATAGAGCGTTTCGAAGAATCCGTGTAGTGCCTGTTTTGATGCTGAGTAAGCTGAACGAAGCGGAAATCCGAATCTGCCTGAAATACTGCTTGTTGCAAGAACATGTCCCGATTGTTGTTTTACCATGAAAGGCAATACTGCTTTGGTAAGAGCTATTGTGCCGAAATAGTTGATCTCAAATATTTTTCTGTCGAGCCACATGGGAGTCTCATCAATTCTTGCTCTCTGGCTGATCCCGCCGATGTTAAGTAAAAAATCAATTTTCCCAAATGATTTGACCTGCTGTTCAACTATTGCTTCAATTCCGATCGTGTCGGAGAGATCAAAAGGGATGCAATGAACCATTTCTGAATTATTGCCACATTCAGTCTTTACCCTTTGAAGCTCCTTGGGATCATTTGAAGATGCTATAACCGTTGCACCTCTTCTCACAAATTCGTGAACCAACGATTCCCCTATACCTGAGGATGCTCCGGTGACCCAGGCAACTTTGCCCGCAAACTGTATAGCTTTCTTCATTTTATAATTGGGCAATAAGGTTAACCAGTTCAGTATGATTTTTTCTCAGCAAACTGAATGCTTTGTTTTTTTGTTTAATAAGGCTTCTGATTCTGAAACCTCCTATTATTCTATGAAATTGCAGGTAATAATTCCATGCAAAAAGACCCGAAATGGGGAGTGTAAGAAAAATCAGTAATCCCAACCCCCAGGAGGAAAAAATGAAAAGGGAAATGATTAGGTAAGCTGGCAGAAATACAAACGCAAGTGCCAGTGAAATTGCATAACGGATTGATGAATGAAACTGAGGATCCTTTATCTTTCTTATCTGGAGATTAGGAATTTCAAGGAAGGTCAGATTGAAGATATTTCCATAAATAAATAATGGAAATGTAAGCACAATACCAATCATCCCTGCAATCAGCCATCCTAAGGGGTGTTTCTTTTTTTCGAGTAACCTGTAATCGGTCTTAAGTTCCTTTGCATTCTTTTTAACATTAATACTCAGGGAGCATAGTTTACTGTAAANATCAGGATCAGATGTTTTAAGCAGGTTTATTTTATTTATCAGGATCCTGTCTCTGAATAGTTTTGGGAACCTAATATCATCGCTGAATCGGCCATTAATCATGCTTCTTAGTTCATCTATAGCCTCATAATCCTCTTCTTCAATGTGTACCATTATTCCTTTCATCTCATTTGAAAGTCTTGATCTCAATTCATTTAAAGCTCTCTCAGGACTCACTTTGTATAAATCGAAGAATTCTGAGACCTCAATAGGTTTTCCGTATGCTACAGTCAGCACCTGTCTGAACCTGCTGTAGTTCGAGAATTCAAGAGCTACTGGAATGATCTTTATCTTAAGAGTAAAACCTATTGCTTCACTTGACTGAAAAGCTACCCTGCAAATACCCTTTTTAAGTTGTCTGAGCCTTCTGAAACCGGCATGGTCTCCCTCAGGAAGGATTACGAGGCCATTTTTGTTTTTAAGTACATCAATGGTTTTTGTGAATATTTCATCGTTTCCTTTAAGGCTGCTGAATCCATCCCGTATTCTGTAAACAGGTAGGATCTTAAGAAAATAAAGGATTGCCGCAATTGACTTTCTTTTAAAAATATCGGCTCTTGCAAGAAATACATTCTGGCCTTTGTTTGTAAAAAGAACTGCAAGTGCATCCATTAAGGCATTCTGGTGGTTTGGGGCAAAGATCACCGGATCATCCGGATTAATGTTTTCACGACCAAGAACTATAACTTTTCTATAAAAGACATTATTATGCCAAAAACCTGCCACTGACTTTAAAAGCGCGTATCTGGCTGAGTACTTTTCAATGTTTTCTTTCCCCATTTTTTGAATAATATGCACCTCTACCACATCTTTTAGCTGATGCTAAGTAGTTGTTTAGTGCAAGATAAAAAAAAGTGAAATGCCGCTATAAGAGCTGATCTACTTTTAAGCCAATTTTTGAAATATTACGTCTTTATACTACCATTTGAAGTGCCTAGAGTGCCTAAAGTGAGCTAAAGTGTCTAAAGTGTGACAAAAGTTGAGTTAGCCCCCCTTGGGGGGGTTGGGGGGTCAGACAAAGGTAAGGCTAAGGTTAGTCCTGATCTTTGATCCTGTCTATCAGCCGCCTTTCTTTTTTTGTTGGACGACCAGNGCCTTTGTCGCGGTAAACAATACCCATAGCCTGGCGGATATTCAGTTTAGCCTTTTCCTCTTCGGGTGTAAGATCTACAACAAATTGTTCAACAAGTTTTGCCGAAACACGGTTTTCTATGGGCTCAATCACCCTGTAAGAATAAATGACAGGTGGTTTCTTAACTATGATTATTTCGTTCTTAATTACTGGCCTTGAGGGCTTTACCTGTATATCGTTTATGATTATTCTTCCTTTCCGGCATTCATCGGAAGCGATGCTCCGGGTCTTATAAATTCTTACTGACCAGAGGAATTTATCTATTCGTATGTGTTTATTATCAGGCATTTAGAAAAAGGATTATTCAATTGCAAAAACAAAAATATTTAACCACAAAGGATCACAAAGGAATACACAAAATAACACAAAGGTTTTAATCCTTTTTTGCGGGAGATGGGGGGGACTTCTCCGGAGGAGGTACCTTCCCTGCTTTATTAAAAGCAGTCATAGTTAGTTCAACACCGGCAAATGCAAATGATCTGATCATATCAATTACAATTGAGGCTCTTTCTTCCATAAACTTTTTTTCTTCAGGATCCCATTTGCCTAGTACAAAACCGATCTGGGCACCTTTCCGGAAACTGTTACCGATTCCTATTCTGATCCTTGCGTACTCGTTGGTAGCCAGAATAGCACTTATGTGAGCAAGACCATTATGTCCTCCGTCGCTGCCTTTAGATCTCAATCTGATGCTGCCTAGCGGAAGGGCAATGTCGTCGACAATGACAAGAAGATTTTCGATGGGAATGTTCTCTTTTTTGAGCCAGTAACTGACAGCATTCCCGCTCAGATTCATATATGTGGATGGTTTAAGGAGAATAAGATCGCGTCCTTTATATCTGATCTGGCAGAGACTACCATATCGTTTGTCCTTAAAAGAAATATTGGATGCCAGGGCCATGGCATCCAATACAGTAAATCCTATGTTATGTCGGGTATCTTTATACCCGTCACCTATGTTTCCCAGGCCAACTATCAGATATTTCATCAAGCCTGAATGTTGTTTAAAGGACCAGAAAGTTTATTTCTCTTCAGCTGGAGCTGTGGCAGCTGTAGCAGCTGTAGCAGCTGCAGTAGCTGCATTTGTAGCTTCTGTAGCAGCTTCGGCAGCAACCTCTTCATCGCTCTTTTGTGCAACCCTGGAGGTAGCTATTGTGAGAACCATTGATTTTTTCGGGTCGAGTAATTCTATCTTGTCATATGCTAATTCACCCACCTTAATACCTTCATGAATTTTCAGATTCGTTATATCAATAGGCAGACCTTCCGGAAGATCCTTAGCTAATCCTTTTACCTTGAGGGTTCTTCTCTTTATACTTAGTTTTCCACCGGCAATAACACCTGCTGAATCGCCTGAAACCTTGATAGGAATATTGATCACAACAGGTTTGTTATCATGAATTTCAATAAAATCAGCATGAAGGATATTATCTTTTACAGGATGGAACTGCATATCCTTAAGTACAACCTGATACTCCTTGTCTTCAATACTAAGTTTCACCAGATGTGCGTCGGGTGTATATACGAGGTTTTTAAAGCTGTTCTCATGAGCAAAAAAGTGAATATTCTTTTCTTTCCCGTAGATAACACATGGCACATTTCCTGATTTTCTGAGTTCTTTAGAACTTTTTTTACCTAACTCTGTTCTGAAAGATCCTTTAATTTCGATTGTCTTCATTTGTCTAAAAGTTATTGTGCTACTAAGAGTTACCAATCCGATAACTCCCCATTACACGTTTGACATTAAATAAAAAATTGGCCTGCAAATATAGAACAAAGGAATCAGAATACAAAATTTGTACTAATTGACTGATTTTCTGTAACAGCCTTAATGGTTTTAGCAAAGATATCCGCTATTGAAAGGACTTTGATTTTTTTGGAAGTGTTCGAAAATGGGACTGAATCGCTCACAACAAGTTCCTCAATTGCTGAAGAATTGATCCTTTCCACAGCATTTCCTGAAAGTATCGGATGTGTGGCAAATGCCCTGATACTTGTGGCGCCTCTCTCTTTCATCATATCAGCTGCCAGAGCAAGTGTACCGGCTGTATCGACCATATCGTCAATTATCACCACATTTCTTCCTTCCACCTCACCTATGATCGACATCTCTTCTATAACATTTGGCTTTTTACGAAGCTTATAGCATAAAACCATTTCGGACTGCAGGTGCCTGGAATAAGCATTGGCTCTTTTTGATCCTCCCATATCGGGAGCTGAAACACAAAGGTTTTTAAGCTTCAGGTTTTCAATATACGGAGCAAATATTGCAGAACCGAAAAGGTGATCGACAGGTACATTAAAGAAGCCCTGGATCTGATCTGCATGCAGATCCATGGTTATGACACGATCAACTCCGGCAGTACTGAGAAGATCAGCTGACAATTTCGATCCTATAGATACTCTGGGTCTGTCTTTCCTGTCCTGTCTTGCAAAACCATAATAAGGTATTACGGCTATTACTTTATACGCCGAAGCTCTTTTTGCTGCATCAATCATTAACAACAGTTCAAAAAGATTCTCCGCAGGAGGATTTGTAGACTGAATTATAAATACCATACAGCCCCTTACCGATTCATCAAAACATGGCTGAAATTCTCCATCACTGAAGCTGGTAACGGAACTTTTCCCGAGTTCAATTCCAAGTTTATCTGTTATTCTCTTAGCCAGACCTTTTGAAGATCTGCAGGAAAAGACTTTCATAGGTGCCGTTCCAAACATTTTCCTATTTTTTTAAATGATAAAGTATTGCGATCAAAACTGAATACAAAATTATAAATTCCGGCCGATATCATGTGATAGTTGGAAAATTGTTGATAGATTCTTCTATATAATTCAGTATTTCATCCCGGCCATTGCCTTTTACGGCCGATGTAATGAAAGAAACTGGCAATGACTCCCAGTTTTTTAACATTTCCGAATTGTATTGATTTACAGAATCCTCAAGTGAAGTAATATTGAGTTTGTCACTCTTTGTAAATACTCTTGCGAAGGGAATACTGTTTATACCAAGGAATTCCATGAATTGGAGATCTGAGTTTTGTGGTTTGTGCCTGGTATCGAGAAGAACAAACAGCGATACCAGGTTTTCTCTTTTCAGAATATACTCCTCCGTTGCTCTTACCCATTTTTCCCTGAGTTTAACAGGAACTTTCGCGTAACCATAACCCGGGAGATCGACAAGGTACCAGCTGTCATTCACGACGAAGTGGTTAATTGTTCTGGTTTTTCCAGGCTGGACAGATGTTTTTGCAAGCTTAGACCATCCTGTCAGCATATTTATTAATGATGATTTGCCTACGTTCGATCTTCCAATAAATCCGAATTCGGGTCTTGTTGGTGCCGGACACTCTTTTATTGTTGGGCTGCTTTTTATGAAAGCTGCAGAATGAATAATCATATAAATTCTTAGTTTAGATCGTCGTATGGCAGCTCGATCTTTTTATAAGCCAGATAATTGTTTCCAAAATTGGTCAGTATCTCAGCAATAACACCTACATAAGATCCTTTACGGGAACCCGTTTTTTTCATATCAAGCGAACCTATGCCTTTTAGAGTATTAATCTTTTTGCAGTGGGCAGTGTCAAAGAGTCCATTAGGCAGGTCACCTCGCCAATATCTGACTCTGGTTGACTTATCAGATAATGAAAGTGAAACTCTGAAGATCCCCTTAGTTTTGTAATCATCCATGGTATTTACAATAAGTGAAGGGTAACCTCCTACGATCTTTCCTTCCGGAGTATACTCCTGAAATAAGGTTGTACGCATTCCTTTTGAGTAACCCAGTTTTGCTCTCAATCGGCCTGTTCTGTAATATTGTACCTGAATACCATCGACAGTATCTCTTTTATAAGGAGTGGTACGGAATTTTTGCCCTTCCTGGTAATACCATATTGATGAATCTTCCCTTAACCCATTCTCGTACCAGAAGGTCTGCCTGACTTCTCCTGTCTGATAGAATGATTTCATCAAACCCTGTCTTACCCCGTTCTTGAAAGTGACCTCTTTCACAAGGTTCTTTCCGCTCATATACTGTTTGATGCCTGTATAACCTGTATCGGATATTGTAACAGAGTCACTTACTGCCTGTATATCTTTTTTTGCTGGCCCTTTTCCGGTGCAACCTATAATAAAGGATATGACTAAAATTAAAAGCAATGAACCTGAAAATATTTTCATAAGATTTATATATTATGTAATTTTTACCTGGTCGCTTATTGCCAGTTGCTTGTTACTCAGTCAGAACCAGCAACCAGTACCAAGTAACCAGCAACTTTTTTGCATCTGTTTTTATCTTTAATCTTTTCAAACAGGATTCTCAGAATTAATATATACTTCAAGCAATCTGGCTTCATACATCGGTTTCAGTGTAACCTCCTTTATCATTGCCGGCAGAAGAACAGTCTCTCCTTTTGTGACCTTGTCGGAATTACCATCCCAACAGATTAAAAATTCACCCTCAATACAAATGTACACAACAAATGAATCAATGGAATAATATTCTTTATCAATTGATTTGTTAAAACTGATAATATTGGTGTTAAAATACTCGCAGTTTACAAGATTTTCAAACTTATTGAGTTCCGGTTTGATCCTTATCTTGTTTTCACCCGTCTGGTTAAAATCGATGGCGTCGAGCGCCAGCTCTGTATGCAATTCCCTCTTTTCTTTCCCTGAACCCTTTCTGTTCCAGTCAAAAATCCGGTAGGTAATATCCGAGGTCTGCTGTATTTCAACCAATACTATACCTGCCCCTATTGCATGAACCCTTCCTGCCGGTGTGAAAAAAGCATCTCCTGCTTCTACACTTTCAACATTCATAATTTCTTCAATCTTTCCGTTCATCACGGCCTCTTCATAAATCTTTTTTGTTACACCTTCCTTAAAACCAGTATATATCTTTGAACCTTTTTTGCATTCCAGGACATACCACATCTCAGTTTTTCCATAAGCTTTATGTCTTTTCTTCGCTAGATCGTTGTCAGGATGGACCTGTATAGACAGATCTTGCTGAGCTTCGATAAACTTAATAAGCAGCGGGAACTCATTTCCAAACTTTTCAAATATTGCATCTCCGGTGATATCGCCCATATAAACTTCAATGAGCTCCTCGATATTATTTCCTGCAAGGAACCCATTACTGATCACCGATTGGTTATCTGCAACAGCTGATAACTCCCAGCTTTCTCCAACTTGTTGAGAGCCTGTTGATTTTTTATTAAACCTTGAAACGAGTGCGTTACCTCCCCAGACTTTTTCCTTTAAAACCGTTTCAAACTTTAGTGGATATAATTCAGACATCGTATGTTTTTAAAATTCATAATCAATTACTGCTTTAGTCTTTTCAATTTCCAATCCTCTTAGTATGGCTTCTTTATGCTCATCACTGTCCTGATATCTCTGCAGATCTTCTTTATTCCTGAAAATTGAATCAATTACAAAATCCCATGAATGTGGAGCATCATTGAAATTGATTCCCGTTCTATATTCAATTATATACGGCAATATTCCTCCAAGCGGCGAGAATATCTCCTCCATTCTCTTCAATTGTACTTGCCTTTTTTCTGGTTCCAGGGACTTTGATAGCTTAAAGAATACTATATGTTTAATCATAGAAATATTATAAAGAGTGCCTAAAGTGTCTAAAGTGCCTAAGGTGCCTGGAGTGCTTAAAGTGCTTAAAGTTGTTATTATTTTACTAATTTCTGGTTATTTTAACTTTAGGCACTCCAAACTCTAGCTCACTCCAAACTTCTTCTTATTTTTGATAATTAATTATGCAAAATTAGCAATTATGTTGATAGTTGGAATAGCTGGCGGAACAGGTTCAGGAAAAACAACAGTAGTAAGAAAAGTCATGGAAGTATTTCCTAATGAAGAGGTTATTGTTATACCACAGGATTCTTATTATAAGGACAATGCTGATATTTCCCTTGCTGAGAGACAAAAAGTAAATTTTGATCACCCCGATTCAGTTGAATGGGCATTGCTGATAGATCACCTTAAGAAAATGAAAAAGGGGAAATCGGTAGAAATGCCTATCTATTCCTATCTGACCTGTCTTAGGGCAAAAGAGACTATTACAATTAAACCGGCAAGGGTTGTACTTGTTGAAGGAATTCTTATTCTCACCGATCCGGGTTTGCGTAATATGCTGGATATTAAGGTTTATGTTGATGCGGATGCAGATGACAGGCTGGGACGGGTTATAAACAGGGATATTATTGAACGGGGACGTTCAGTACTTACAGTTCTTGAAAGATATCACGATACTGTAAAACCTTCGCACCTGCAGTTTATTGAACCTTCTAAACGTTATGCTGATATTATTATACCCAGAGGCGGAGAGAACCAGGTTGGAATAGAGGTTCTTATTTCGATAATTGAAAAACATTTGCTAAAAAGTAAATCTTAGAGCCATGCTTGATAATATTAAGGTAGAAGATGTTATGTTTCTTGATATTGAAACAGTACCTGAATCATCTTCATATGAACTTTTAAAGCCTGCAATGCAGAATCTGTGGGATAAAAAATCGAGGCAATTCCGCACACCCGATCAGACTGCACATGATGTTTATGAACGGGCCGGAATCTACTCAGAATTCGGGAAAATAATTTGTATTTCAGTCGGCCTTATCAGGGAAAAGGATCCATTCATATTCAGGCTGAAATCCTTCTTTGGCAAGGATGAAAAACTGTTGCTTTCGGAATTTTCTGGAATGCTGTCAAAGTTCTCAAGGAACCATAAAGAATCTTTGCTTTGTGCACATAATGGTAAAGAATTTGACTTCCCGTATATTGCAAGAAGAATGATAATTAACGGACTGATTATCCCCGAAATACTCGATAATGCAGGTAAAAAACCATGGGAAATTAAACTGCTTGATACTATGGACCTATGGAAATTTGGTGATTATAAGAACTATACATCACTCGATCTTCTTACTTCCGTACTTGGTATCCCAACACCAAAAGATGATATCGATGGCAGTATGGTTGCAGGGATATACTATAACGAAGATAATCTTCAAAGAATTGTTCATTATTGTCAGAAAGATGTTCTTGCAATTGGGCGTGTTCTTTTGCGGTTTATGAATCTGCCAGGCATAGATGACGATAAGATAGAATCAGTTACAATATTATAATCAGCCCAACAACTTTTTTATATTCTTCACAACCTCATCAGGTCTGTCAACCTGGATCCAATGGCCGGCCCCTGCAACTTCAATAATATCTGCTGCAGGAAAAACATGAAGGATATCCCTGAAATCATCTATTGGGATATAATCAGAATTTGCACCCCTTAGAAAGATAACCGGGAAGCCTGTAATCTGCTGATTGAAATCAGTCTGACGTTTAATACCCGCCATAATTTTATCGAGGTTCTTAAGCAGCGAGGAAGCGTTTAGTTTCCAGGTGAAAGAATTATCAGAAGTCCTCTGAAGATTCTTGAGAATCAGTCCTCTTTCCTTTCCTGATGTTATTCTTTCAGACAAGTATATTTCTGCCTCACCCCTTGTTGATATCTCTTTCAGGTCGATTGAAAGGATTGCATTAAGGATCTCATAATGTTGAGAATATACTGAATTTCTGATAGCTTCATTTGTAAAAGGAGAGATATCTGCAATCAATAACCCATTGATCATCTCGGGCCATTTAAGTACAAAAGAAATTGCTGTTTTACCACCCATGGAATGTCCGGCAAGGAAAAATTTCTTAAGCTTTAAATCACCTGCAAGTTCAAAAAGATCGTCTCTCATTGAGTCATAATCATGAACTTCACTGTGCGGAGACTGTCCATGGTTTCTCTGATCAGGCAGATAAACTGTAAAGCTTTCGCCCAGGATCTTTGCAATTGTTACCCAGTTGTCGGATGATCCGTACAATCCATGAAGAATTATAAGAGGCGGACCATTACCATATTTCCTATAGAAGAGTTTCATCCTTCAGTCAGTCACACTAATTGCCTCTTGTACATCTGTATAGTATTTTCGAGCCCAAGATATAAAGCATCGGAAATAAGTGCATGTCCGATTGAAACTTCCTCAACCCAGGGTATGTTTTGATGAAAATATCTGAGGTTGTCAAGGTTCAGGTCATGACCGGCATTTAATCCCAGTCCGGCACTCCGTGCAATTTCAGCAGCCTTTATAAACGGTTCAACAGCTTCAGCGGCATTTTTGTTGAAATCTGTTGCATATGGTTCGGTATAAAGCTCTACCCTGTCAGTTCCGGTCAATGCGGCATTTTCAATATTGACTGGGTTTGTATCAACAAACAGCGAGGTTCTTATACCCTCTTTTCTGAATTCTGAAACAATATCTGTAAGAAAAATCCTGTTTTTCAGAGTATCCCATCCTGCATTTGATGTGATAGCATCATGAGGATCAGGCACCAGAGTGACCTGGTCGGGCCTCACTGAAAGAACAAGTGTTATGAATTCTCTCGACGGATAGCCTTCAATATTGAACTCAGTTGTAATGATTGGCCTGATTTCCAGAACATCACTGTATCTGATATGTCTTTCATCGGGACGCGGATGAACTGTAATGCCTTCTGCTCCGAAAAGCTGACAATTAATAGCTGCAGTCAATACATTCGGAACATTTCCACCCCGGGCATTCCTCAGAGTTGCAATTTTATTGATATTAACACTTAACTTTGTCATTATAATAAATGTAAGAAATATACGTATTGTAATTCTTGGGCAAAAGTACAATAACTGCCTTTTTTTTTACTATTTTAGTTGAAAATAAAACTCGCATGGTCGCGAAAGATTTAATATCCGAAGTTATTCCCTCCCTCAAGACATCTGATCTTGGGCAGACGGCATTAAACTGGATGGAGATATTCAGGGTATCGCATCTTCCTATTGTCAATAATCAGGATTTTCTTGGCTTGATTTCGGATGCTGACATATACGACATGAATCAACCTGAAGAACCGATTGGAAATCACGCTCTTAAATTGTTTAAACCTTTTGTCGGTGGAGAGCAGCATATATATGAAGTTATCGGTCTTGCCTCGCGTTTGAAATTGTCGGTTGTTCCGGTTCTCGATAACAATGACCATTTTTTGGGGGTAATAACAACAAGCGATCTGATAAGACATCTGGCAGGCATATCCTCAATGGATCAGCCTGGCGGGATAATTGTTTTGGAGCTCATAGAACGGGATTATTCACTTTCCCAGATTGCTCAGATCGTTGAAAGTAACAATGTTAAGGTGTTAAGTATGTACATAACGTCTCCACCAGAATCAACTAAGCTGGAGGTGACACTTAAAGTCAATACAGGCGATCTGGTTTCAGTAATAAAAACATTTGAACGCTATAATTATGAAGTTAAGACCTGGGTTTCATCAAGCGATTCGATGGATGGCTTCTATTCTGAGAGATTTGACCAGTTAATGAGGTACCTAAATATCTGAATTATGCTGGAAAGAGTGGCAATATATTTCAAGGACAATAATTCTAAAACCAGGGATGGCATTGACAGACTGGTTGATGAATTTACAAGGAGAGGGATCAGGATCAGAATATACCAGAAATTATCAGATCAGGCAACTGGTAGCAAATGGGAAATAGTCAGAAAGCCAAAAGGACTTACTTATAATTCGGAATCACCCAATCTGGTATTAAGTGTTGGAGGTGATGGTACATTTCTGGAAACAGTACTTAAAGTCAAAGACATGGGAATCCCCATTGCTGGCGTAAATACAGGGAGGATGGGTTTTCTCGCTAATATATCCGCTGATGAAATTGGAAATTCCATTGATATGCTGTGTAAAGGCGAATACGATGTAATTGGGAGGTGTCTGCTGGAACTCACAAAGCCATCAGATATTTTTGAAGAAAATTCCTCATATGCTCTGAATGAAATTGCCATTCAAAAGGCTGATCTCAGTATGATATCTATAAGTGTATTTGTCGATGAGACCCATTTGAATACATATTGGGCCGATGGATTGATAGTTTCCACAGCTACCGGGTCAACTGCGTATAATCTTAGTGTAGGCGGACCGATTTTATCTCCGGAAGATGAAAGTATTATTATTTCGCCAATCGCTCCTCATAATCTGACTATCAGGCCAATAGTATTGTCAGGAGAAGGCAGGATAAGGATGGTGATTGAAGGCCGGAGTAATGAATATCTGGCAACTTGCGACTTCCGGTCAAAGAAGTTGCCTTTTAGTGAGGAGATTCATATTGTAAGATCACCTCTGAAGATAGGNACTGTAATGTTAAAGGGGAGAGATTTTTACAGCACTCTCAGAAATAAGCTAATGTGGGGAGCCGATCGGCGGAATTGATATAATTTATTATATTTGTATTTGTAACCTAACAGAAATTCCTATGAAACGGTCCATNCTAACTCTACTACTGTTTAGTTTCATTGTTTCAATTACTAATGCTCAGATATGGACTCTGAAAAGATGGGAGGCAGCTGCAGGAATTGGACCATCCTTTTTCTTTGGCGATATTGGCGGTTATTCACAAACCAAAAACATTCTCGGATTAAAGGATATGACATTTAAACAGACAAGATTTGACTTCAATGCTAATTTAAAATACAGGATTAANCAATATTTAAATGTCAGACTCAGTCTTACATCAGGAATTTTGCGTGCAACCGACATAAGAGGTTCAAATGAGAACAGGGGATTTCAGGCTACTACACTGATAATTGAACCTGCTCTGATCGGCGAGTTTTATTTTATTAAAAATAAAGCGGAAAACAGCTATCTGTTTACCAAAGGTGTTAAACCCGATCTGAAAGGATTTCTTAAATCACTTGACTTTTATGTTTTTTCCGGCATTGGTGGCTGTGGTTATTCGGTCAAAGGAAATACCGCACTTGAGAAACATGGATTCAATCCAGGAGGATTTACTGCGGTTATACCAGTTGGACTGGGCAGCACTCTGATATACTCACCAAATTTTAACTTTGGAGTTGAATTATCCTACAGATATTCATTTTCTGATAACCTCGATGGCTATACATCACAATATTCCCGCTCAAATGACGTTTATTATTTTTTAAATTTTACTATTACTTATAAGCTGAAGACCGGAGCAAACGGATTGCCATCCTTCAGATGATAAAGAGCTGGATAAGTCTTAATGAAAAGAATACAGTGGTTATTATTGTTTTTATTCCTGTCACTCTCCTTATNCGGTCAGCGTAAAGCCGATTATGGTGTTTTTGCAGGCGTTTCGTCATANTTTGGAGATATAAACCCAAACAGATTTTTATATTCACCCCTTCCTGCAGGCGGAGTTTTTTACAGATATAACCTGAATCCACGTGAAGCATTAAGACTAAATCTGTTTCTGGGAGGCATCCGCGCAAATGATCTCGATTTTAATAATGCCTTTCAACAAGCGAGAGGAGCATCATTTTCAGATATTGTTGGTGAATTGGCTCTCCAGTTTGAGTTCAATTTTTTACCTTATTCAACTGAAGGCAAAAGATGGAATTTTACTCCCTATTTCGCAGGTGGGGCCGGTATNGCCTTTCTTAAATGGAGCATCAATTAGGTACATCCCTATCATACCCTTCTCGTTCGGGTTTAAAGTTAATGTCTATAAAAATATCGGATTGGAAGCAGAATATGGTTTTCGTAAAACTTTTTATGATAACTTTGACGGCTTAAAAGATTTGGTAGCCCCGTCAGATTTTGCATGGATACATAACAACGACTGGTATACTTTTACAGGAATAGCAGTCACCTGGAAAATCTATAATAAATTGGCCGGATGTCCTGCTTATGGCGAAGTGGATTCTAAAAGGAAACGCTAGGTTATGCAGTTAAGGAAACAGATAGACAGCTCAAAATTGCCTGCACATGTGGCAATTATTATGGACGGGAACGGGAGATGGGCAAAACAACGCGGCCTTGACAGGATATTTGGACATCAGCAGGGTGTCAATGCAGTAAGGGAATTGATCGAGACTGCTGCAGAACTGGGGATCAGATTTCTTACACTTTACGCCTTTTCTACCGAAAACTGGGGAAGACCCGATGAGGAGGTAACTGCTTTAATGGGAATAATGGTTCAGTCACTTAGCAATGAGGCAGAAACATTATTAAAAAACAATATCAGGCTGAAAGCAATAGGTGATATTAACAGGCTCTCTGACGATGTAAGGGCACGATTGGATGAGACAATAGAACTGACTTCTGTGAGCACCGGACTAACCCTTATTATTGCACTTAGTTACAGTTCAAGATGGGAAATTGCTACGGCGGCAAGAAATATATCAGCTGATGTAAAGAAAGGAACTCTTGACCCTCTCTCAATAACTGAAGAGGATTTTGAAAAATACCTCACTACCTATGGTATCCCTGATCCGGAATTGCTGATCAGAACAAGTGGTGAGTTAAGGATAAGCAATTTCCTCTTATGGCAGGTCGCTTACACTGAATTTTACTTTACTGAAATACTTTGGCCTGATTTTGGTAAGGATGATTTTTATAATGCTATAATCGACTTCCAGAAGAGAGAACGAAGATTTGGAAAAACGAGTGAACAGGTTTTGGAAAAATGATAAAATAATGGTGATCGAAAAAATTAGAAGAACGTTTTTAGCAATATTTCTGGCTCTGCTGGGCCTTTCTCTAAATGCTCAGGAAAAACAGAAAATCGTCGATTTCCTTAAGGTTGATGACTATATCATAGGAGGTGTGACAGTAACAGGAGTCAGATTCCTTGATCCAAATGCACTTATAGGAATTTCAGGACTCAGAATCGGAGAATCGGTTGCTATACCCGGAGATGCGGTAACTACAGCTGTACAGAAACTGTGGCAACAAGGGCTGTTCTCTGATGTTAGAATTTCAATAACCAAAACTCAGTCAGATACTGTCTTTCTCGATATCAACTTACAGGAACGACCTAGAATTTCATCTGTTAAATTTAATGGACTGAAAACATCGGAGATAACTGATCTCAATAAGAAAATAAATCTCCCGATAGGATCACAGGTTACAGCTTACCTGCTTAATACTGCCCAGAAAATAATTAAGGACCATTTCATTGAGAAAGGGTTTCTTAACACACAGGTAAATTTTGTTCAGAAAGATGATCCTGACCAGCCAAATAATGTCATTCTGAGCATCAACGTCGATAAAAAGGAAAAAGTCAAGATCGCCAATATTACTTTTGTGGGGAATGAGTTTTTTAAAGATTCAAAGCTCAGAAGCAAACTAAAATCGACTAAGGTAAAAAACCTTAATTTTTTTAGAGCTTCAAAATATATAAGCGAAAAATTCACTGAGGATAAAGTGAAGCTCACCACATTTTACAACGACAACGGATTTAAAGATTTCACTATTCTTTCAGATTCCCTTTATACAGTTTCAGAAAACCGTGTGGGATTAAAAATCAGGATTGATGAAGGGAAACAATATTTTCTGAGAAATGTCGACTGGGTTGGGAACAGTGTATACAGGAAGGAAGATCTTAAGAAAGTATTCAATGTTGAAAAAGGCACAGTCTATAATCAGTCGCTTATTGAGGACAGATTGAACGGATCTTCAGGAGCACAGGATGCCGTAAGTAATCTTTACCAGGACAATGGTTACCTCTTTTCACGGCTTACACCTGTAGAAGCGAAGATAGATCACGACTCTATTGACCTTGAAGTCAGAATTTACGAAGGAGAACAGGCATATCTGAATAATGTGCTTATTACCGGCAATACCAGGACCAATGAACATATCGCCCGCCGTGAACTCTATACCTTACCTGGGGATCTTTTCAGTAAGACAAAGATAATAAGGTCTATACGTCAGTTAGGTGTTCTGGGTCATTTTGATCCTGAAAAGATCAATCCTACTCCTCTTCCTGATGTTACAAACGGAACAGTTGATCTTCTCTATAAGCTTGAAGAAAAAGCAAACGATCAGTTCGAGGTCTCAGGCGGATGGGGTGCAGGTATGCTAGTAGGTACGGTTGGCGTCCGGTTCAATAACTTCGCCATGCGCAACTTCTTCAATCTGAAGGAGTGGAAACCTTATCCTTCAGGCGATGGCCAGTCTTTAAGCATAAGGGCGCAATCAAATGGCAGGATATACTCATCTTATAATATCTCATTTGAAGAACCCTGGTTGGGAGGCAAAAAGCCGAATACCTTCACAATCTCACTCTACAGGTCAATTATGACAAACGGGAAAAAGGTGGGAGAGGATGGCCGAGAGTCAATGATAATCGACGGAGCATCAATCGGTATAGGAAAGCGGCTCTCATGGCCCGATGACTATTTCTCCCTTTTTGGTGAACTCAACTATCAGAGATATAGTCTGAATAACTATACAGTTTACTCATTCCTTTTTGATAACGGAAACTCAAACCTTCTCAGCTTCACAACAAAACTTACCAGGTTTTCGACGGGTCCTAACCTGATATATCCTGAAAGTGGCTCCTCATTTACTCTTTCTCTTCAGGCCACTCCACCCTGGTCGCTTATGAGCGGTCAGAGTATGAAAAATGTTTCAGATCAGGTAAAATACAAGTGGATTGAATTTCATAAATGGACCTTTAAAGCAGATTATTACTATGCATTGACCAAGAATGATAAACTTGTTCTTAACACCCGGTTTGCTTTCGGATACCTCGGGTACTATAATAAGGATATCGGGCCATCCCCGTTTGAGAACTTTTCGGTTGGTGGTGACGGTATGACAGGCTATAGCTTTTATGGCCGCGAAATGATAAAACTAAGGGGCTATTCTTCCGGNAGCAGCGGGGTAGGATCACTTACTCCCGGTGATCCCAACATTACGACAAAATATGTGCCAGCTGGTAACGTATATTCAAAAATCACTATGGAACTCCGCTACCCCGTATCTCTTAACCCTCAGGCAACTATTTACATTCTCACATTTCTTGAAGCAGGGAAAGCGTGGTATCAGTTAAAAGAATATAATCCGTTCAAGCTGAACCGTGCTGCCGGTATTGGGGTCAGAGCCAATCTTCCAATGTTCGGCTTGCTGGGTGTCGACTGGGGTTATGGTTTTGACGCTGTTCCAAGTCCGGCAAATTTCCCAAATGCTAATCATTCTCAGTTCCAGTTTACAATAGGACAAGAGTTTTAATAAAGTAATAAATATTGAAAGTTATGAAAAAAATAGGTGTATTAATAGGATTGTTTATTCTGACTTCGGCTATGGCTATAGCTCAGAAATATGCTTTTGTTGATTCTGAATATATAAGGAAAAATATTCCAGCCTTCACGACGGCCCAGGAACAGCTTGATAAACTTTCCAAACAGTGGGAAAAGGAGGTTGCCGATGGTCTTGCAATTGTTGAACAGATGTATAAATCATATCAGAATGAGTCAGTTCTTCTTTCTCAGGATATGAAAACCAAAAGGGAAGAGGCAATAGTTGCAAAGGAAAAGGAGATGAAAGACCTTCAGAATAAATATTTTGGAGTGGACGGAGATCTGTTTAAGAAGAGAGAAGAGTTGGTAAAACCAATCCAGGATGAGATTCTAAAAGCAATAAAAGAGATTGCTGTGGACGGAAGCTATGCTGTTATTTTCGACACTGCTGCAGGTGGAAATATACTGTTCGCCAATCCTAAATTTGATATCAGCGATCAGGTTCTTGAAAAATTAGGTTATAAAAATTAATTAATTACTTTTGCATAAATTGTTTAATAAAATTATTTAAAATGAAAAGATCTATAAGTATAGCGGCGTTGATAATTGTCATTGCTTTGGCGGGACAGAGTGCAATGGCTCAGAGTTTTAAGTTTGCACATATTAACAATGATGAACTCATTCAGGCAATGCCGGAATATGACTCAGCTACAGTTAAACTTGAAAAATTTCGTAAGGAACTTGTTAATGCTCTGGAGCTGATGTCTGTCGAATTGAATACTAAAAATGATGCTTATCAGAAAGAAAGCAAAAACCTTAGTGATATTGTCAAACAGACAAAAGAACAGGAACTGGTAGACATGAATAAAAGAATTCAGGACTTTCAGAACAATGCCCAGCAGCAATTACAGAGCAA
>JGI24139J26690_1000017_pt1 | contig 19006 bp, 21 predicted proteins | sample BarGraIncu00221A_FD_26690 | JGI IMG/M metagenome (IMG submission 26690)
GANTGTGGATGGATTTATAGCTCCAAGAACAAAATTTATAAGAAAGTAATGTTTTTTTTGGCATGAACTGATATTTTTAACGGATTGATCTTACTTTGATAAGTGCTTATCAAATTAGAGTGCAGATTTTCGGAGCTAATTTGAGAGCCTCTTAAGTACAGTATTAATAATAGGGGGAACTTTAATACATTATTGAGACTATATCAGGTTAATAATTTTAAATAATTCCTTTTCAGGTTAATAAGTTAAAGGCAGTGTTTGTACATGAGAGAATCAGTCCGAAAACTTGGGCTCATAGGAGCTGGCCTCTGGGCAATGACCGAAGAAAAAATAGATGATCTTGTAAAGGACCTGGTGGATAAAGGAGACATCAGTAAGGAAGAGGGCAAAAAGGCTATCCAGGATCTCCTTGAAGAAAGCAAAAAACAGAAAACAGATCTTGAAAAGAAAGTTTCTGAAAAGATTCAGGATGCTATTTCCAAAAAAGATATTTTCACCAAAAAAGATGTGCACGAACTTGAAGCAAGGATAGTGGCTCTAGAAGAAGAAATTAAGAGATTGCGGAACAAAGAAAAAATGTTTTTCAAGTGAGAACTGTCTATTCAGTTAAGTTTTCACTTCCTTTCCATTTCACACTTCTTGAACTACTATCTCTTCTCCAGGGCTTGAATCTTCAAGCAAGTTCTCAAGACCTGCCATATTATAATTAACCTCGTTGAGTTCTGCTTGTGTAAGGCCTACTCCCAAATCTTCGGCTGGCACGTTATTCCCTACCTCGGCATCATTTGAGACTTTTCCTGCCTCTTTTGCTTTAGGCGTATCATTTCCGATACATCCGGATCCTGCAATCCAGACAATTAAAACTGATATTACGAGCAGATGAGTGAATTTGACCATTTTCTGCCTCCTAAATCTAATCATTTTTAAGTGAAATTGGAAATCTCACCCTTTAACTGTGGTTTTTAATCCTTCAAAAGAGGTCTTCATTTTAGTCGATTGAATTGGCACTTACAATAAAAGAACTAGCTTTAACTATTTGCCCTTTTAGTATTTACACTTTTAGTAGTGTTAAGCTCAGTTTTCAGACTATTCTCNACTNCAGTTTCATTAATTTTTTCAGTTTCATATTTTTTTAGCTCTTCAAAAATATCTATGAGCAGCTTATTTGATTTATTGATATCACTGAGAGATTGAAGCAGGTAATTGTTTGCCTTTGCCATATTTTCCCTGGTGACATTCTTATCGTAATAAATCGAGTCCGCATCTTTTTTCTTTTCCTGAGCAGATTTTATATATGTCTTGTAACTGGCAAGTTTTATTTCAAGATCAGATATATCAGCGCCAGTTTCATTCAGGCTCTTGATTTTCTCTTCAAGTTTTTCAGAGAGGGTTTCGGATTTTTCAAGAAATTCTCCAATTTTACCACTTACAGTCTGTCCAGCACCTGCAAGACTGATTTTCTGTGCGTCATCCCATACTTCACGTACTGACCTGACCGTGGCAGCAAGCTCTTTCTGACTGGAAGCATTTGCAACTTCTAACTTTTCAGCCTCAAGCAGTTTAATTTTTTCATTTATTACAGCAATTCTCTTTTCAGTTCCATTTCCATTTGAGTATTCCATGTTGCTTTTCACATTTGAGAGGTGAGCGATCATATAATTAATACTCGAGTTCAGGTAAAGCTTTGTGGCATTTAAAGCTTCATTCGAGTTCGGGTTAAGTTCTTCGGCCCTGATTTGACTTCTGATCTTAAGGAAATCTTTTTTTGATTCCTGATATTTTTTCCTTTCAAGCTGGAGTTCTTCCTTTATTTTCTTCCTTTCCTCTTTATATTCGGAAATTCGGTTCTGATCTTTTACGTTGAGGTTATTCTGAAGCCGCCCCGGATCGGACTCAGAGTCGTTGACATCACTCGTATTGTCAATCTCATTATCGTATGAGCTTCTGGAATCCTCGCGCATATATTGATTCTGGTTTCCATGTCCATCTGAAGAAACTTTTGTAGCCAAGGCTCCACCTGGCAGAGCGCTAATTAATGCTAATATGATCGTAAAGTAAGTCAGATATCGGATAAATCTTAATTTTTTCATCTGACTACCTCCCTTTGTAAGTCATGATACTGTTGTATAGAAGGAGGTAAATATAAGCATTCTTTTCTGAATAAGTTTGATTAATAGGTACATACATATTTTCAAGCTTGATAGGGCCTTTATTTGCTTTATAAAGCTTGAATATGCCTTTATGGCATTATAAATTTCTGTAATGAAAAGTAAAAGTTTTATGTTAAAAACTCATTTAAGATTGCGTGAATTTTAGAAAGCTTTACAGGATCGCCTGTGTTTCCTTTTTAATTATGTTTTTTCAGGGAAATGCACTTGCGACCACAATTCACGGGACTGTGTACGAGTGGAATAGTTTCAAAACTCTAAATAACACAGTGGTTGAAGTTAACTCTACTCCTGAACAATACTTTGTTGCAACGGATGCAAATTATTCCTTCAATCTTACTCCAGGAACTTACTTGATTACTGCTTACTATTTAGAGGGCAAAACTGCCGTTTATTCAGCTAAGGAAGAGGTTGTAATCTCAGACAAAGGAGAGTATGTTCATGACCTTCTAATGTTTCCCACCAATAATGGAGAAGAACTTCTGAACCAGAGTGGATTTGAAGGTCCGGATCTGAATTTTGATGAGACAAAGCCTGTAGCTCAGGCTAGCTCTCAAAACTACTTTTTCGTTTCTGTTTTCCTTGCTTTCATAATCATCCTGTTACTGGCAGGCTATTTCTTAAAAGAGAGACGTAAAAAACCTCCTGAGATAATAGCTAGTTTTCCGGGAGGAAACGATTTTCCGGAAGGAAACGGAGAGATAAAAGCACTGCAGCCTGGTAGTAACATAAATGAAGCAGAGTTTTCTGAAGAGATCGAAGACGATTCGGCAGAGGGTCTTGATGAAACTTATGAAATAAGTTCTAAGTTGTCTTCAGACACCACTTTTGAGACCGGAGACCTTCAGGAGGATCGCGAAATTACTCTCCCCGAGGATCTCAAAGAACTTCTGAATCTAATCCGAAATAACGGAAACCGAATTACCCAAAGAGAACTCCGTAAAAAATCTCCCTACTCTGAATCCAAAGTCAGCCTTATGCTTTCGGATCTTGAAGAACGCGGCTTGATTGAAAAATTCAAAAGAGGTAGGGGAAATATTATTCGTATTCCTGACGAACATGTCCCTAAACAAACAGAAGATGAAAGTAAGCAGGAATAAGGCAGGAGAGGTATTCTATACCGTTTCTTTTGAAGAAAATAAATCGCAAACTATATAACCAGATTCATCTACTAAGCAACAAGAACTGTCAACGATATTTGAAAGATCGGGTGTGAAAATCTTAAAATGCCCTTTTTGCTTTCTTAAGCCCCCAAGGATTTCTTATGCGCCAGAGATCACCCACTGAATGCTGCTCAATTGAGCTGTATTAAATAGCAAATACCTGGGTAATTAGTATGTACTGCTCTATCGGTGGACGCTGTTTCAATCAATTGAGCTTTATTAAATAGCAAATACCCGGGTAACAGGGCCTTACTTTATGAAATTAAGTTTAAAAAGATTCTATAAATTGCACGAGGGACAACATGAGAATTTCCATGGACATTGAATTAAAAGATGTGCCCGGGCAGATGCTTTTAGCCCTCCAGCCTCTTTCGGAATGTAAAGCTAACCTGATAACTGTATTACATCACCATCAGAAAAGGACCCCCAGAAAAACAGTACCAGTACAGCTTATTCTTGAAACTAGACCTGAAAGCATTGAAATAATAAAGGCGAAACTGGAAGAGAACGGAATCAGAGTCGTAAGAGTTGGAGAACATCGTTTCAGGGAAAGCTTAAATGTGGTCCTTATAGGGCATGTGGTCCATACAGGAATCCAGGATACGATTGATGAGATTGACAAAACTGGATTTGCTGAGGTTGTGGATCTTTCCCTCTCCATGCCTGGCATTAATCTGCTTTCTTCAGCCTTCATAAGAATTGATGCTGTGTGTAAAGAGGATCTGCAAAAGGCCCTCAATATCCTGAAAGAAGTCTCGGCAAAAAAAGACCTGCTGATGGTTCTCCCAATAGACATCCAGGCCTGAAAAATAGTTTAAGGAGATTTGGAAATATGAAGACGGTATGCTGTTCGATTCTTGGATTCGGTGCAATCGGACAGGGTGTGGCCGAGGTACTCCTGATGAAAAGAGAGTATCTGGAGAGTATAGGGCTGGAAGTGAAAGTGGTTGCTGTTGTGGATTCGAAAGGTGCAACTGTCAATCCTCAAGGCGTAGACCTTACCGACTGCCTTTCCCGCAAGAGAACAAGTGGGACAGTCGCCCTTGAAAATATTACAGGCGTCGAAGTAATCAGGTCCGTAGACCATGAACTCGTGATCGAGACCACTCCCACAAATATAAAGACAGGCGGAGCGGGTCTCCAGAATATGCTTGCAGCCTTCCAAACCGGAAAGGACGTTATTACTTCCAACAAAGGGCCTCTCACCTTGAAATACAGGGAACTCATGGAGACTGCAAAAGCATCAGGGTCGAATTTCAGGTTCGAAGCTACAGTCGGAGGCTCGATGCCAGTTATTAACCTAGCAAACGAAGTTCTTGCAGGCAATAAGGTTATAAGTATAAAAGGCATCCTGAACGGAACCTGTAATTATATCCTTACAAGAATGCTGGAAGAAAGGGCAAGTTACACTGACATTCTTGCCGAGTCCATGCAACTCGGGATTGCAGAAACCGATCCTACATATGATGTGGAAGGAATTGATACTGCCTGCAAGCTGGTAATCCTGGCAAATGCTATATTCGGACTTGATGTTACTTTTAAGGATGTTAAAGTTACAGGAATTACAAAGGTCACTCCTGAAGCCCTGGAGATGGCTTATGAAAGAGGGTATGTGATCAAACTTATAGGCGAAGTTAGCAGGGAAAGGATCCATGTAGCCCCAAGGCTTGTCCCGATCAACCATCCTCTTGCAGTAGGAGGGACCTTAAATGTCGCATCTGTAGACACTGAACTTGCAGGGGAAATTACGGTTACTGGTAAGGGCGCAGGCCCCGTTGAAACCGCAAGTGCAATTCTTAGTGATCTGATTGCAATTTATGGTAACCTGTAAGGGTTAAGAATTTGGTTTTTTGAAACCCGAGCTTCGGAAAACAATTATACTAAAGTATCATATTTCCTTCACTAATCTTAAACTTAGAGTTGAACCATAAAAAACACGGAAGGCCACGGAAAAACTGTAATTTTGGAAATTAGCCCTCTTGAACGAATCGAAATTACAAACATCAAAATAGTCCTCTGAGCGAATCGAAATTACAAACATCAAATTAGTCCTCTTGAGCGAAGCGAAAAGGACAGCGCACTGCAGAGCCGCAACTCTGCCGAAAAGGACCTCGTGCTCCCGAAGCGAAACTCGGGCAATTTGGGCAAAGTTGCTCCTGTATCTTCTTTCGTCCATGTTTTCCGTGTTTTCCGTGGTTGTGTGATATTGAAGGCTCTTCGCTTTTTCGAAGGGGTTGAAAATAATTGTCTAGTTATAAAGTTACCAGGCCAAAAAGAGAAATATCAAGCTTGAATGTGATTTTTAACAACAAATATTCTTGATTTTTATACCTGCTACTCCCATATTTGTGGAATAAATACAAGTCACCCACTCAAAAAAGCGAAGAATTGAGTGACTTAAATGTAAAGATTTATGTTTGGAACTATAAATGAAAAAGCTGCGTGGACCATGACAAGCTTCAGGGAATTTGCAGAAACCTGCCAGGCAATTGAAAAGTTATCAAGTACTATTGATATTACAAATAAAGTTGCTGATCTTCTTAAGAAAGTTGATGTAGAAGAGCTGCCCATTGCTACTCATTTTATTATGAGTGAGGTTTTTCCTGCCTGGAGTGGAGAGCAGCTCGGAATTGGCACAAGCCTGCTGTACGTTTGTCTCTCCAAGGCCTCCGGCATGTCTATAAAAAGTATAGAATCTCTTGTCCGGACAACAGGCGATATAGGAGATACAGCACTTCTTATCCTGAAAGAAAAACGAAAAAACCAGGTCACTTTTTCTTCTTTCCTCGAAGAGCAACCAGATCTCTCAATAACCGACGTCTACAAGCGCTTCAAAACGGCTTCCGAGGCCTCCGGGAAGGGCTCGCAGGAAGTTAAGGTCAAAAACCTTCAGTTCCTTTTTAACTCCTCAACCCCAAGGGAAGCAAAGTATATTTCCAGGCTTGCACTTGAGGAACTCCGTATAGGGGTCGGGGAAGGAGCTGTCAGGGATGCTATCGCGAAAGCTTTTTCCGTCTCTGCAGATGTGGTAGAACACGCCTATTTGGTCACAAATGACCTTGGGATAGTAGCTGCAGCTGCCAAGAAAGGCGGTGTGGAAGCTCTCGAAAGACTCGGGATCGAAATTAACCGCCCCATTAAAATGATGCTTTCCCAGATCAGCCCTGATATAGATGCCGATATCAAGGAGATGAAGGAAGCTGCAATCGAATGGAAGTTCGACGGGGCAAGAGTCCAGATCCACAAGGCCGGAAACTCAGTTACCCTTTTTTCACGAAAACTTGAAAACGTCACAAATTCCCTTCCAGATCTTGTTGAGATTATTCGAAAGCATGTGAAAGCCGAATCTGCAATCCTTGACGGAGAAGCCGTTGCAGTGGACGAAAAAGGAAAACCAAAGGCTTTCCAGGAAATCCTTAAACGTTTCCGGCGCAAGTACGACTTGGAAGAAAACATACTCGGGATCCCTATCCAGCTCAACCTCTTTGATATCATGTACCTGAACGGCAGAACTCTGATCGATCTTCCTCTTCTTGAGCGCCGAAAAGAGCTTGAGTCTTGTGTGGAGAGTTCGGTTGAGGACTCAAAATCTATTTGCGTGGACAAGCAGGTAATAACCGGAGACCTCGAGCTTGTGGAAAAAGTCTACAAGGAAGCCCTGAAGGCCGGGCACGAGGGCGTCATGGTCAAAAACCCTAATTCTGTCTATTCCCCTGGCAAACGCGGTAAGAACTGGCTTAAGAAAAAACCCCTTATGGAAACTCTTGATCTTGTAGTGGTGGGAGCTGAATGGGGCTTTGGCAGACGTGCAAACCTGATAGGTTCTTACACTGTTGCCTGCTATGACCCTGAGACTTCCAACTATTTGCAGGTCGGCAAGGTTGGCACAGGCCTGACCGACGAACAGCTAAAGGAACTCACAGAAATGCTTTCCGGATTGATGGAAGGCGGAGAATCAGGCGGGGTATTTGCTATAAGGCCTAAAATTGTTCTGGAAATCGCCTTTGAGGAAATCCAGAAAAGCCCCAACTATGACTCGGGCTTTGCACTGCGTTTCCCCCGCTTCATCCGCATCAGGGATGATAAAGACCCCGAAGAAGCAGATACCATCCAGCGGATTGGAAGAGTGTACAGCCAGCAGTTGAAGAGGCTCTAAAGGGGGAAGCTACAGGTTTCTTTTCGCGGCTTATCGCAAATCCCTTTAGAATTTGTTTGATTTTTTGCTTTTGCCTGGCCGAAAAAAAGTATCTCTTTCTGATAAGCGGCAGAGCACTTACTTTTTTCCCTTTACATTTAATCCGATTCGAATGCTGGGTTCCGCCCTATCTTCAAGGTTTATTTTTCTTATTCGGGGAGATATCTCCAGATTTTCGTACGGATCAGAGATCCAGAAAATAATCAGTGCATGAGATTATTCTCCATTTAAAAACAGAATCCCGTCCCTAATAAAATGGCAGTCTGCCTCTTTGAATGTCTACCAAAAATCTTTTATTCACAAATAGAGATTATTTAGAGGATACATCTTCGCACTTACATGTATAAAGAGAAGCAATTTCTCACTTTAGAGGTTGTATCCGAGCAAACATTCTGGGATGATAACCAGATGGCCTTCACATATCTGGAGGTAGTAAACCAAATGCCTACATGCCAAGACTGCAGATTTTATACGGATATTGACGAGCTAAAGGGCGAATGTTTCAGCCTCGGCTTTGAAGTACGTGGTAAAACCGATTCTAAGAAGTGCCCGGAGAGGGCTTTCAGGCCAAACAAAGGTCCCAAATCGAAAAAATCCGGAGCGGCAATGAGATATTAAGGAAAATCGCGAAGGAAAATCGTTGAAAGATAGGGACAGAATAAGCTCAGAAAAGAGGTTAAAATGTATAGATGAATTGAAGCAACCTGCAGCCTGGAAAGAAAGTGCCGGGAAGCTTAAAAATAACTTTTCCTTTTTTTGCTTGCCGGAATTAAATGAGCTTAATAAAATCTCATCCAAGGTTTTATTTCCATATCCACTTTTTTATTTCTCTTTTCCATAAATTTTTCAAGCCTGCGTTTATACTTCCCAACTTGCCTGCTGATGTAGTAAGAGCAACAACATAANTAGAAAATTCCAGCCACTTTTGATAATGAGCTCATCCTGAAACTCANAATTTTACAAAGAGTTCCNTTAAGCAAAACGAAANACAAGTGCGATAAATTGTTCTTACTGGNTAGTCCCATNATTTAGACCTATCGAGCGCAGCGAGAAAGACCTCGTGCTGTTGCACTTGCAGTGCAACTAAANAAAAAATCATAGATTTTTCTGGTCCCGAAGCGAAATTCGGGTTATTTGGTTTCAGCTGTAGCTTCAAGGACTTCCTGGGCAATCTGGATGAGCCTGAACCAGGTGTTCAGGGCTGAGCGAAGGGAAACCGGGTCTTCGGCTTTCACGCTCAGTACCAGCTTGTTAGCGTCCTCAAGAGACAGACCTATTGCAGATCTCTCTGAGAAGTTATCATTTAGTTCGGGCAGGACAGCCCTGTAGATCGTTTCTGCAGTTTCGGTTTCAAAAGTAAATTCTGCGAAAAGTTTCAAGGAATTCCTCCTGGAAAATCTGGCTCCTTAAATGGATCCCGAAAAAATGGATTTGCAATTTTGCTTTGAAATTTTGCTTTGAAAAATCGGTGTGATATCCTAAACTTTAGAATTACGCTTCAAAATAAAGGTTTGGAAGTCAATACTTTTTAAAACCTCTGAGATTAAGTTTAAAAAGGGACTTTCCACTGCCTATAAAATCGATATCCTTTTCTCCCGCAACTATTAAGGTGGAACGGGAAGGAAGTTGATCAATTTTATCNCTCTCAATCCTCTGAAAATGGAAAAAAGACTCAAAGGCATCCGCAATTTCGNCCTGGCCTGTGAGCGCGGGTTCAATATCTGGAAACCAGAAAGAATCGATTTCCTTGGAATACCAGTCTACAAACCTGAGAGAAAAAAGGAGCTTTCCGGTCTCATCGTAAAAGCTGAGTTCCCCCGGATTTCCGTGGTACTCTCCTACAACAATTAGAGGCCCACCCTGCGAGAACTCCAGAAGTTCCTGCATGCCCATCTTTCCGCGCGTTATAGACCTGCCGGCCGTAAACCGCGAAAGCAACTTGCAAAGCGTCCTGGTCCTTGCAGAAGGTTTACGAGAAGAAGTAATTAACATACTCCTTACTCGGCCTTAATGCGTTTGATGGTTGTAGGACGCTCTTTTACCAGAATTCTGTGTCCGCAGTACGGGCACCTTATACCTGTGTACTCGTAGTCAATTTCCACTTTCTGTTTACAGCGAGTGCACTTATATCCCATACAACCACAACCTCATGATTTTACTTTGCCTCAGCGACATTCTTCATCGTGCGCAACAGGGTCTGACCGACACTGGTGAAGGGAATATAAGTTCCGCCAGCAAAGGTATGGCCACACTTGCTGCATTTCCATATACCTGTTCCAATCCTTTTCACGGTCGGGCGGGCACATTTTGTACATACATGCGGGGCTCGCATGCGTTCTTCCAGATCCGCCACAAGTTTTCTGTCCTTTCTTCCATACCTGGGACCGAACCTGCCTGCTGATCTGGAAATTCTACCTTTCTTAGTAAACTTTTTTGCCATTGTTATAACTCCTTAAAATATAAACGTTTAGTCCGAAGTGATTTATTCAGAACCGGCTGGCTCACGGGTCAGGTCCCTGCAACCCAGATTCTCCGGTTCTGCTTATCACATATTGCCATGCGCTTAGACCGTAATACAGGCATTTAATATTTATATTTAATTAATCCTGCCTGATTTATTCCTTATTTGCAAGCCCTTCCAGGTAAAGTCCCCGGAGTTCGGCTGCCTTTTCGCATGCCATGTCGATTGCTTCCATAACCTCTGCTTCAGTGAAAGGAACAGGACCCATTTTCTGCATGCCAGCGATAGATCCATCCGAACTGGAGACAATTGTCAATTTTGTCTCACAAACCGCCTCTTCATCCAGTAAAGGATCCACCATTAGCTTTGAGCCGATCTTAGCAAGAGTCACGCCCACTGGCATCCCTTTCATTGCAAGGGGCACATTCTTGCCTATTCCATACTGTTCGTTAGGGACAACCGTGGTCATAAGGGCCGCAATGGCAGCGAGACAGGACGCATCAATAAGATTTCCTTCGTCATTGAGAATATGAACATCTATGTGGACAATCCATACAGATTCTCCAACCGCTATGCAAAGCTTCTTTATATCAATTGCGCCCGATTCTCTGATTCCCCTGTCCACAACCCTAGCCATTTCGATAGCATCTTCTTTGGGCTGACCTGGCTCAAAATCAGGAGAAGCAATAGCGTTAAGCTCCAGATTGGTAATAATCACGCCTTCATCTTGCGAATCTGGGAAAGGGGTTCCCGGCTGAAGTTTCACCCCTACAAGGACCTGTGTGTTTCCAAGGGTTACCTTTGCCGAGCCTTCTGCCTTGGAAATAATGTTTGTCTCGAGCTTGATATCTCTGAACTCCTTAAATCCGCGTCCATCCTGACGCTTTCCTTTGATCATAAGGTTATAAATATAGTCTTTCTTAAGAGTAGCAATAATTTCACTCATTCGTTTTCACCTCTGCTTCCTGATTCAGAGGGGTCTTTTACTACCTTCCAGGGTCCTTCGCACTTTTTTTCTTCAGGCTCTACTTCAGCCTTCACTGCCTCTTCAGCAGGAACCTCTGTCCTGGTTTTAGTTTCGGACTCAATCTCCGGTTCGGGTTCAAAAGTTTCTTCTGAGGCAACCTCTTCAATTCCGGTTTCCTCTTCAAGCTGGGTTTCTTCGTAAGTAAGTTCCTCAGAATCGAATTCCACTTCTTCTACTTCGCTGGAAACTTCTTCCTCGATGGGCTCAAGTTCTTCAAAATCTTCGGGTTCGGGAGCTGCCTCAAAAGAGGCTTCAAATTCAGCTTCTTCTTCTAAAGCTTCTTCTAAGGCTTCTTCTTCTAAAGCTTCCTCTTCTAAAGCTTCTTCTTCGATTTCAACTTCAACTACATCTTCTACAGTGTCTTCTTCTACTAAGGCCTCAGCTTCTTTAATTATGTCTTCTAACTCCTCAAATTCAGGAATCTCTTCAGCAACAGCATCAGTTTCAACGGTTTCTTCACAGAGCTGCTCCTCTTCGATCTCTTCTGCTTCTTCAAGAGCTTCTTCGACAACTGCTGCCTCTGAAGCGTATTCAAGGGGCGCTTCTGCTTCGACGACTTTATTCCCAGTGTCTTCAGTGTCTGTGACTTCTTCCACAGTTTCCTCAACTGGGGTTTCAAACTTCTTTCTCAGGACTGCCTGCTGAATTTCGAGGATTTCCTTGCAGCCTTTCTTTACAAGTTCGAGGCCTTTCTTGATTTCATCAGGAGTAAGGTGCCCGTCCATCTGCATCAGAGTGATTTCCCCATCCTGAGTCATCGCGACAGGAAAATCAGCTTCACCATAATTATCTTCTTCTTTGTTGAGGTCAAGTACTATCTGCCCGTCAACTTTTCCAAAGGCACAGGAAGTAATGAGACCTTTCATGGGAATGCCTGCATCTGCAAGAGCTATACTTGAAGCATTGATTGCTGCTGTCCTTGTCCCTGCATCAGCCTGAAGCACTTCTACATAAATGTCGATTGCCGTTTTGGGGAAAAGCTCAGCCATAATTACAGGTTCGAAAGCTTCCCTGGAAACCTTAGAAATTTCGATGCTCCGCCTGCTGGGTCCTGGGCGGGCGCGGTCTTCTACAGAAAAAGAAGCCATATTGTACTTGTAACGGATAACTGCAGAATCTGCGCGCTGCATACGACGGGGATGGGCTTCTCTCGGGCCAAATACGCCTACCAGGATTTTATTCCTGCCCCATTCAAGATAACATGAACCATCGGCTCTGGAAAGCACGCCGATCTCAATTTTCATGGGCCTGATTTCATCCGCTCGCCTCCCGTCAAGGCGCAGCCCATCATCAGTGATTAGTTTTTCAGGTTTATCACTCATACTGCTCATACTTTAATCTCCAAAAAACTCTAAAACAAATATTCTAAAGAAGATCCCCTAAAATCCCTTGTAACTCTATCCGAAATTCAATTATTCGGGTCCAGCAACACATCAATCTTCCGGTATATATCTTCGGAATGATCTTCTTTTGCTAATTTCGTGTCTTTCTTTTCATTTTTAAAAAACTTAACAGGCTTGGATTCCTTCTGTCTAATCCTTTCATTTTTCAAAAAGTTATAGATCTTATCTGTCAATCCGGAACGTTGGGCCTCAGCTTCGATCTTCCGGAGGGCCCTACTCAAAAGTTCCACATCTTCATCCTTTCCGTCGATCCATATTCTGCCATTTTGACCAACGAAAATACTGCAGTTCGTTTCCTTCTTCAGCATTGAGATCATAGAACCGCCGTGCCCTATCACACGGGGAACTTTCACAGGCTCAACCTCTACAATCTGGCCTGTTTTGAGTTTATGGAAGTTCGAATCCCTCAGGGCAAGCTCAATTTTCATGGAGCGGTCTACATCTTTTACCCTGATAATCATAGAATCGCCTACATCCAGAATTTCAGGCATCTCCCGGGATTCAACTCTTCTTGGATATTCGGATACATGGAACAGGCCATCATAAGGAGAGGCAATGTCCATTATCCAGTTGGATGGAGTAACCACAATAACGATCCCGATCACCACGTCATTAACTGAGGGAATATAGGCTCCCGCGAGAGGGATCACTCCAACTTTATCCTCTTTGAGATTTTCAATACCACAAAACGAAGAATAGATCTTGCTGTTCTTGACATACGTCCCGTATCCGGCTTTTCTTGTATTCTCGGATAACAGGTCACCAGGGATCACTATTTTTTTATCCATCCAACATCCTCTTATAAAAGTTTAGTTTGAGCCTCTCCTTTCGTAAGATGATTTATAAGAGCGTAAAACTCGGTCTGGACTCCTGCCGGAATCCTCACCACTGCAACCCAAGAGCCGTCACGCTGCCATTCTTCTTTTGTAATGCTTCCGGCTTTGGAAATGTCTCCGTATGCTTTGGGGGCATATTCTGGAGGAATTTTCACGGCAATACTGATTTCCTCAAAGCGTATGGGTATAAGCGGGCGAATGGCTTTCATCGTAATATTTACCAGCTGATCCACGCTTTTTAACGGGTCTATATGCACCTTTGCCTCTTCCATCGCCCTTTCGATCCGTGCGGGAGGATGTGGTGCTCTTGTCTGAGGATTAATTGCATTTCTGGAGATGGTATAGATAACCTTTCTCTTTTTTTCCTCAAGCATACGTTTTCTCTGGTCAGCAGTGAGCTGAAGCTCACCGTTCTTCAGGATCACGGCAGCAATCTCAAAGGGGTCAGCCGTATTGAAAGAATTTATAACATCGGATTCTGCTGCTCGATCCCCTCTGCTCGCATCCTCAAAAATAGTTTCAACTGCCAGAACATCTTCCAGGTTAATTTCTTCTCCTCGCTTGTAGGCCAGAGCCCCTTCGGGATCGACCAGGACTTCGAAATGTTTGCTGCCTCTTTTGAGCCTTGCAGTCACTGCCTCATCCAGGGACACCATTTTCAGATACCTTCTCCAAAACATAATTTTGAGAATCAGAATATTCTCTGATTACTCATTTTTTAAAGATTATATAGATTTTATTCTTTTTGTTCAGTTCCCTTGTGCTTTTCAAGGATCTTCTGAACATAATCCTCAACTTCTTTAGGAACTAATTTTCTAAACTGTTCATCCTGAATAGATACAATACCCACTTCGAGGGTTGAAGCATCGAACTTGCCTTCAGCGGCTCTATAGAGAGCATCCATTCCGAGGAGAATAGCGGCATCAATGTTCATGTCCTCTTTGTATTCCGCCTCAAAAACTTCAACGACTGCATTTCTGCCTGCTCCAATAGCTGTTGCCTTGTATTCCAGGAGAGCGCCGCTCGGGTCAGTCTCAAAGAGCCTGGGCAGATTGTTGCTCACGCCTGCAATAAGGAGTGCAGTCCCGTAGGGGCGGACTCCGCCGTACTGAGTGTAGGTTTGTTTGTGGTCGCAGATTTTCTTAGAGATAACTTCCACGCCTATGGGTTCATCATAAGAAACCCTATTGACCTGCGCTTCTACACGGGCCCTGTCAACAAGAGCGCGGGCGTCTGCCACAAGCCCTGATGTTGCGGCTCCTATGTGGTCATCAATCTGAAAAATTTTTTCAATAGACTCAGCTTCCACAAGCCTGCTCGTTATTCTCTTGTCAACCAGCAGCACTACCCCATCGGCTGCCTTTATTCCCACTGCTGTTGTTCCCCTTTTGACCGCTTCACGGGCATATTCTACCTGAAAAAGTCTTCCGTCAGGGCTAAAAACCGTAATTGCCCTGTCATAACCCATCTGTGGTGCCATCTGCATATTCCATATCTCCCTTAATTTCTATTTNTATTATTTCCAATCTTCCCGGTCAACTACCGGTCTTTTTTTCTTTAAGGATCTCTACCCGCAAATCATTAGCTAAATCATCACCTTCCCAAAAAAGGCTTTGGTCAGTGATCATGAATCTGTGCGGATATCCCGAAAATTCAGGAGCTTAAAGTCCACGACCCAGCATTAAGGTAAGGAAATCGACTTTTGATCCCTATAACGTATTTCTTCCTTATTAGAGTTTTTAACCTTTTATTCGGGACTTGCAATTCTAACAACTTTTTTCGGATGAAACCAGCGGAAAATACCCCGGGTACAGAGAATTCAAAGGCACTTTTACCCTGTAAAATGCGTTTTCCAAGAATGATATGGATTCGCATACTTGAGTAGCCTTTTCAATCATTTTTCAAGGTTCAATTTAAATGTTAACTAAGTCCGCTAATAAAGTGTATTTACTCAGTTATAATGCTTGTGAGACTCAGATTTTTCCGGTACCTAAAGCCGAATAATAACAATTTCATGGAAGAATACTGCCTTCCACAGTTTCAATGTATCCGGTTTTGAGCTTGCCTTCCGATCTGGCTCGCAGTCATCCGCATTTAACTTTTAAAAATTCCGAAAAAGCTATTTTACTGTCAATCAGTCCTGCCAATCAATATTATACTTTGTTACACTAATACTCATTCATTATAGTATATATCAGACAGCTGCCCGTCAGCTCCATTGATGATGGTTTCAATGAATGCATAAATAATGCAGGAAAAAGCGGTTAAGTTGGTTTTCCCGAACTCTACCTATTATTCCTCAGTCGTTCTGGATTTTGTCTCGACTTTGGGCTCAAAGAGCTTCAGATTCTGGATAAATTTTTCAGTGACTCTTTTAACTGTACCTGAAGTTCCAAGTATATGCAAAGTTGCCCTTTTCCCATTAATCCGGGTGAGAGCTGCCAGGGAGGCCCTTGTTTCTTTTACTTTGGTATGTGAGCACTGGATAATACCCTTCCAGTCTTCAAACCCCAGCACCTTAATATCACATTCACTTGCAATGACATCCCCAAGCAGTGAGGAAGCAGAGGACATAACTTCCTTTACCAGATCGCTCCTGCTTGCAGGCCCTTCGGAAATCAGTTCAAAAGCCAGATAACGTTTTTTCGCACGAAGCGAAGGAAGCAGGCGTTTCAAAAGTAATCCCCCTCTTCAAGCACTTCGACGCCTTCCCTGATATATCCAGGTCCAGGACGGTTTCTTGATATGATTTTTTCAGGCACAGTACTCATAGCGTCAATGGCTTCATCTTCTTCAAGCCCGCAGACTTCAGCCAGAGCAAGTGTCTCCATTGGAGAGCGAAGGTCAAAACAGGACATTGCATCGCTTGAAAGGACAAGGGAAACCTCATATTTTCTGGCAAGTTCAAGGTTAGCTCTGAGATCCGATAACAGACGGATACGTCTTGAGCCCCTTGAGTTAAGTAGGGGTCTCAATGTCAGACCTATTGCTACTCCGTTTTCAGCTGCTGCCTTTGCAAGCACCTGATTTAATCCGCTGCTCTTATCGAAAGCCGGATGGTTCAGAATATCTACTCTAGGATTTTCCAGCGCAGCCCTGTTAACAGTTTCGGAACCTCCATGAACGATCAGGACATCTACTGACTTCCGAAATTTTCCGATTAGTCCGTTAAGTTTCGAGGGATTTTCTTCCACAAGCTCAATTCCCTTGAAAACTTCAAATCCATCCGTTGAGCTCAGTACATGCCGTGATTGAGGAAGTTTATCCGAGTGATTTGCAAGCGTAATCCCACTGTACCCGAAATGNAGGGCAAGGGCGNCCAGCTCCGNAGCAGTATTGTCCCCATCAGGAATTGCATGAACGCAAAAATCGTAAAACTTCGGTTTACCCAAACAATTCCTCCACTATGACTCCGGCTTTTTCCCAGTTCTTCGGATAGGTTTCGATCTTGACTTTTGCAGTGATCGCATCCGAGGAATAAGTCAGCTTCACCTGCTGCAGGCATGCAGCCTGTTTATCTAAGCGGAGATAGAAGACCTGGTCGTCGTCCAGCCTCTCAGGCATTTCTTTTCGGAGCCTTGCTACGTCTTCCTCCGAAAATCTATCCCGGACAAAGCGGGCAAAACCCAGACAGTCTGCCTTTCTTTTAAGCTGAACGCTAAGGATGGTAATGGGATTTCCATGGTGNCCTTCAGCCTGAAGTTCTTCGATCAACTCACTATCTTTCCGAACGCCGGCACCTGATAAAAAAAAGTCCAGAGCCGATTTGACTCTGGATACGTCTTCGGTTGCGTGGGCGATCACACGCAGCGTTATGTGATGAATCACTTGCCTCGACTCTGATGTGCACGGATACTCGGTCTGGTCTTTTCAGTACCTTTCCCGCGTGTAGACAGGCCTCTGCCCTTCCGGCCTGCACTGGTCTTGCCCCGGGTGGCTCTGCCCCTTACAGATGAGTCACAGATCCAGTTCAGGTTTTTGTCGCTCTTTATTACAGGGTGGTGCGGGTCTACAAGGATGACTTCAAACCACTTGTTCTTTCCATCCTCACCTACCCAGTAGGAGTTCAAGACTTCAAGGTTCGGGTATTTGCGGTCTGCACGTGCTTCGGCGATCCTCTGAATTCTCATGCCGCCGGAGATCTTATTCGTCCCCATTTTCTGGGTCCTTCTCCCACGCTTAGGCCTTATTTTACCAAGCCCTCCACGGCGCACCTTCACTCTGACAACTACAATACCCTGTTTGGCTTTGTATCCAAGAGAGCGTGCCCTGTCAATTCTGGTGGGCCTTTCTATTCTGGTCACGGACCCCTGCCTTCTCCAGACCTGCATGCGCTCCCAACGGAGCTCGTTTACGTAAGTCTCATCAGGGTTTTTCCATGCATCACGTATGTATGCGTAAAAAGATTTTACCAATTATAACACCAAGTTTCACTTATGTTTCACGGTTCAGCCCTGCCTGCAGGACCACATTCCAACGGGGTCTTATCCCGAAAATGAAACATGCGCTAGAAGCAAGTTTATAGCATTTAAAACTTTGCCCGAAGATTTCAACGGGCGTTTTTTGGAGTCCAACATTAAAACTCCTTTAATAACCGGATTTTCAGAAAATAAATGGTCTGTGATTTCTGGAAACTTTGAACGGGTTACTTACAAAGGTTTTTTTCTTGACTCTAAATCCAAAAATCACTGGATTTTAAAACCAAGTCTTAAAAGAACTCTGGGAAAATATAAAAATAATGAAAAATAATATTGAGTTGGAGGAATTTGGTTGCGGCTTTCAAATGGTTCTGTTGAACCTACAAGAGAAGCAAATATTAATTTTGTGGCATTAAAAACAGCTATTCTTTTGCTGATTATTCTCTGCCTGGTGCCCACAGCCAGCGCAAAAGACTACACACTTGAAGGAGCGACAGCGAATATAACTGTTAGTCCCAGCGGCGTAGTTCACGTTGAAGAATCGATTTCATACGTATTTGAAGGAAATTACAACGAAGTTTTTAGAAAACTGGAGATGTTGCCCGGGGAATCCATCCAGAATATCAAGGGGCATTGTTCAGACGAAGCATGTAAGTTCAGTGTTAATCCGACTTCCGAAGGATATGAGCTGGTAGGCTCGCTTCCAAATCCCACCCCTGAAAAAGTGACTTTTTTTATTTCCTACGATCATTATGGCGCAGTCAAAGTCCACAGCGATGTTTCCGAATTCCATTATAAGCTATGGGGCGAAGAATGGAAAAAACCTCTAGCAAGCTTAAAAGGAAGTATTACGCTCCCTGTGAAAAGCGAAAGTGAAATCCAGTACTGGATTCATCCGACTGGCTATACACAAGAAGCAAATGTGGAGCATAATGTAATCAATTTAAGGACAACGGAGATTCCCTCTAATCAATGGTATGAAATCAGAGTGGCTTTTCCAAGACTCTCATCTCCCAATTCCAGCTTGGTTCAAGTAGATGACGAAGAAGGCCTTGGAAAAATAAAATCCATTGAGAATGAATATGAAACTAGAGGCTCGTTCTTAAAGAATCTTTATAATTTTACGATTGCATTTGCTTTCCTGGCCCTGGCATTTCCTTTCCTTATATACTTCAGATATGGGAGAGAACCAAAAATAGATTATGACGCGATATATGAGAGAGAGCCGCCTACAGATTCCAGACCTGCCGTGGTCAATGCCATCATGAGAGGGAAGATGGGCATTCCTACAATGGATGGATTTACGGCTACTATTATGGATCTTGCTAATTTCGG
>JGI24139J26690_1000019_pt1 | contig 18034 bp, 17 predicted proteins | sample BarGraIncu00221A_FD_26690 | JGI IMG/M metagenome (IMG submission 26690)
AGACATTGGAGTTCTTGTTTTTAGGTCTTTGTTAGCCAAAATAATCACCTCAAAAACATTATACTATATTAAAATAGTCCTTGCAAGTCCTTGGACATTATGATATAATAAATATGAGGTGATTTTATGAACATAGGCGAAAGAATCAAGGCATTAACGAGCATAGAAGTTTTAAACCCATATGGTTTTATTTATATAACAACTAATATGATTAATGGTACGAGGTATATAGGACAAAAAATATTTAATGATAAATGGACAAATTATTTAGGTAGTGGACAATATCTTAAAAGGGCAATAAAAAAATATGGTAAAGAAAATTTCACTAGAGAAATAATTGCTCTTGGATATGATAAAGAGGAATTAAATCTGCTAGAAATAGCTTTTATTAATAATCATAATGCAATTAAAAGTAATGATTATTATAATATTGCAGATGGTGGAAATAGTGGCAATAAATTTGCGGGTTTTTCAGAAGAAAGATTGATTGAGGATAAGCTAAGACGAAGGAATCTTTGGCTAGGAGAGAAGAATCCTTTGTATGGTAAAAAGTATACAGAAGCAGAAAAGGCTAAGATGAGCATAGCTAATAGTGGCAGAAAACATACGGAAGAAGCTAAAGAAAGAATAATAAAGGCACTCTATGGTAGACCTTGCTCTGATGAGACAAGAGAAAAAATCAGAGAATCACAAAAGGGTGAAAAAGCTTATATGTATGGAAGATGTCACACAGAGGAAGAAAAAAGAAAAATAGGTGATGCGGCAAGAGGTGAAAAATCCTATATGTATGGTAAAACTGTAACCGCTGAAATTAGAAAAAAGATAAGTGATACATTAATGGGAAGACCTAACTTAATTTGCAGTAAAAAAGTTATTTGTACCACTACTAATGAGGTTTTTAATTCTCTTACAGATGCAGAAAAGTATTATAACAATGCACACGAAGCTAACATTTCTCGTTGCTGTAGCGGGGAAAGAAAATCAGCGGGTAAATTACTTAATGGAACAAAATTAGCTTGGAAGTTTTATGATTAATATTTAAAACTATATAATAACTTAAAAGAAGCTTTACAGAATAGGCTTCTTTTTTAATGCTCGGAAAGTGGTGAGAATATGGCAGATGATAACAATATTGGCGGGCGCGTGGGCTTGGATGTTACAGATTTTAAAACTGGAATAGCTGAAATGAACCGTAGTATAAAAGTAATAGACACCGGATTTCGTGCGGCAGCGGCAGGGATGGATAACTGGGGCAAAAGTGAAGAGGGTTTAACTGCTAGAATTAGTTCTTTAAACCAGATAACTGAATTGCAAAAACAAAAGGTTGCAAATTTAACAGCAATGTATGATCAAGTAGTTACTGCGCAAGGTGCAAGTAGTAGAGCGGCACAAGATTTACAGGTAAGAATTAATCAAGAAACCGCAACACTCAATAGAAATATGAGAGAAATAACTAATAATACAACTGCTTTAAATAATTTAGGACAAGAAAGTACAACAACAGCGGGGAATGTAGATGATCTTGCTGCATCTTCTGAAAGTTCAAATAAGAGCTTAAAAGAAATGGGTGGTGTCACTGCAAAAGTTGTTGCTGCTGGAATAGTTGCCATAGGTGCAGCTGCAGTTGGAGCTGTAGTTGGCATATTTAAATTTAGTAATGATACAACAAAGGCATTGAATGACATTCAAGCAAAGACAGGCTACTCTACAGAGTCCATGAAGGGCATGAGAGAAACAATGCTAAGCATCTATAATGATAATTTTGGTGAAAGTCTTGCAGATATAGGTGCCTCTATGGGAGCTATAGGTCAACAAACAGGTGCTACGGGCGAAGAACTTAAAGGATTAACAGAAAATGCACTACTATTAAGAGATACNTTTGATTTTGATGTAACAGAATCTACTCGAAGTGCAAAGATGATGATGGACCAATTTGGATTAAGTGGGAAAAATGCTTATAATCTTATTGCNCANGGTGCTCAATGGGGCCTCGATAAAAATGGAGATCTTCTTGATACCATAAACGAGTATAGTGCAACTTTTAAGGCTCAAGGGTTTTCTGCTGAGGAAATGTTTGGCATGATTCAAAACGGGTCAGCAAGTGGAACCTTCTCCGTGGACAAACTTGGGGATGCTGTAAAAGAGTTTGGAATACGTTCTAAAGATGGGAGTAAGGCAAGTGGCGAAGCTTTTAAGTCACTTGGATTAAATGCAAATACTACCTTTGCAGAGTTTGCAAAAGGTGGAGAAACTGGGAAGAAAGCTTTCACAGATGTAAATGCGAAATTATTAGCAATGAAGGACCCNTTAGCACAAAACCAAGTTGGGACAGCGTTATGGGGGANTATGTGGGAAGACTTAGGTGTTAAAGGTATAAAAGCACTGACGGATACAAGGGGCGAAATAAGTACTAGTACGGATGCATTAAAGGATTTAAATAATATTAAATATAATGACATTGGTTCAGCCCTGGAAGGTCTCAAAAGAAAATTAATAACTAGTATAGCCGAACCAATTGGAAAAGAAATTACCCCAAAAGTAAATGATATGATTGGAGCTTTAGGAAAGGTTGATGTTAAGCCTATTGTAGCTGGATTAGCTTGGGTTATTGATAATGCAAATAATATAGCAGCTGGAGCAATAGCAATAGGTGCGGGGATGGCAACTTGGAACGTAGCAAATATGATACAAGGAGTTGTTAAGGCTGTAAAAGCTTATCAATTAGCAAATGAAGGAGCAACAGTGGCACAATGGGCATTGAATGCTGCACAGTCAGCCAACATTATAGGCTTAATTATAGCTGCTATAGTTGGATTGATAGCTGGTATGATTTACTTATGGAAAACAAATGAAGGGTTTAGAGATGCTGTAACAGGAATATGGAACACTATTAGTACCACAATAGGTGGTATTGTAACTTCAATTGTTACTTTCTTTACAGTAACTATTCCTGGAGCCTTTAATAGTTTTGCAACAATAGTTAGTAGTGTCGTTGGCGGAGTAGTAACTTCAATAGTTAACTTTTTTACAGTAACTATTCCTACTGCTTTTAATAGTTTTATAACTTTGGTATCACAAGTTATAACAAATATTGGTGTTTTTTTTAGTCAAATACCCATAGTAGTTGGTGGCGCAATAGCTTCAGCTCTCAATACAGTAATTAAGTGGGGCAGTGATTTAATAGCATGGGTAATTATAACAATTCCACAAGTGATAAATAATGTATTAAAATTCTTCAATGAACTTCCAGGCAAGCTAGGATTTGCATTAGGGTTTGCTATAGGTACTGTAATTAAATTTGGAATTGCTTTAGTAACTTGGGTTATAACTACAATACCTCAGATAGTAGGGAATATAATTACATTCTTTTCACAACTTCCTGGCAAGATAGGTACTGTATTTATGAATGTTATAAATGCAATAATTGCCTGGGGTGTACGCGTGATAACATGGGTAGCTACTACAATACCTCAAATAGTAGGAAATGTAATTAATTTCTTTTCACAACTACCAGGCAAAGTTACCACAATTTTTAACAATGCAAAAAATAACATTGTTAGTTGGGGATCTGGTGTTATTAGTTGGGTAGCAAGTACAATACCTCAGATAGTAGGAAATGTAATTACATTTTTCTCAGGACTTCCCGGGAAAGTTACCACAGTTTTTAACAATGCAAAAAATAACATTGTTAATTGGGGAAGATCTATTGCTAGTTGGGCTTCATCTACAATACCTGGAATAGTCAGTAATGTAGCAAGTTTTTTTACAACTTTACCAGGGAAAATGCTAAGTATAGGTAGCAATATTGTAAAAGGGCTATGGGATGGTATAAAAAGCATGATAGGGTGGTTAACATCTAAGGTATCTGACTTTGCTGGCGGAATTGTAAAAGGTATAAAAGAAAGTCTGGGAATACACTCACCTTCAACGGTAATGCGAGATCAAGTAGGTTTACAAATTGGTGCAGGAATGGCAGTGGGTATTGAGAATAGTACAAGCAAAGTTAATAGAGCAATGGCTAGTTTAAATAATCAAGTTGTGGCAGATGGAAATATTAATATAGATAGTAATATTAATACTTCTAATAATAGCTCAGGTAATAAACAAAATATACCTTCATCAGAGAGGGATAGCACCGCAGGAACATCAAATGGAAATGTTATAATCCCTATTTATTTAGATAGTGACGTAATCGCAAAAGGCATAGCTAAGAAAAGTGATATAATACAGGGTAAAAATTTAGTATTTCAAGGGAGGTTGGCTGGTATATGAATCAAATAATTTTCAACGGTAAGAAGAATTATACTGATTTGAATATTATGCTAGTAAGCTTCAGTATCCAATCTCCTTCAAAAAAGAAAATAAAAGTTCCGGTGCCTTTCATGTCTGGAAGTTATGATTTTAGTACAGTGGGATCCAATGGAGAAATAATATATGATGAAAGAACTATAAAAGCAAAATTTGATTTAAAAAGTTCCAATAGAGGATCTCTATATAATAAATACTCGGAGGTATTAGAGTGGCTTATTGGAGTAGGTCAAAATGAACTTATAGTTACAGATATGTCAGACTATTATTATCTTGCAGAGGTTGAAAATGCACCTAGCTTTGAAGAAACTGTAAGGCATGCTGGAATAATGGAAGTAGAGTTTGTTGCGTATCCATTTAAATATGGCGTAGATCTTGTAGGCGATGATGTATGGGATACGTTCAATTTTTTAGAGGATATTGTTCAGGTTAATCAATTTAATGTGGTAAGTACAAGTACAGTTAGCATCTATAACTCAAAGCGATTGGTGATACCCACTATTAATTGTAATGTTGCTATGAGCCTTGTATTTGAAGGTATTACTTATAGTTTAGTCGCAGGTGATAACAAAATATATGGGTTAAAATTTAAAAATGGGTATAACAGTATAAAAATTAATGGTACTGGAATAATAAAATTCTTATTTAGAAAGGTCGCGTTATAATGTATGAAGTAATTTTAATTAATAATGGGATAGAAACAATTATTCACTACCCAACAGCAGACGGTACAGCGCCGCATTTAATCAAAATACCATTTAAAGAAAGTTTGTCATTACCTGATATTCTTTCTTTTTCTTTATACCCAAATAATATAGGTTACAACATGATTGAAGGCCTGATAACTAGAGTAAAAGTAATAGATACAACAAATGATAAAGTAGTATTTGTAGGTCGAGCAATGCCAGTTAAAAGCAGTATGGATAGTACTGGTTTGTTTTATAAAGAAGTGTCCTGCGAGGGTGCTATGGCTTATTTAAACGATACTCAAACTAGAAGATGGAACTTAAAAAATCAGACACCTACACAAATTATAACTTATTTATTAAATGCACATAATTCTAAAATTGATGCTAGTAGAAAAATATATATAGGAACCGTTAACGTTACTCAACCGATTACTCTTGACACAAATTATGAAACAACTCTAAATACAATTATAAGCAAAGTTAGAAATATATTGGGTGGAGATTTAAAGGTAAGAGAAACAAATGGATTACTATATTTAGATTATCTAATATCACAAGGTGCGGATAATGGAGTAGAAATCAAATTAGGCTATAACATGAAAAGTTTGATCGAGGAATATGATCCTCTAGATATAATCACAAGAGGTATTGTTTTAGGATATGGCGAGGGAATCAATCAACTAGATATAAAAAAGGTAAATAACAATATAGAATATTTAGATAATCTCACTAGTATAGCAAAATATGGAGTTATTGAAGGCTTAATATCTAACTTAGATATACAAAATGCTGATACACTTAAAGTTTATGGTAATACTGTACTAGCAGAGAAAAGCCAAGCTAGATTGACTTTAGGTATGACTTCTCTTGATTTGTCTGTATCAACTGGGCACGAAAATGAAAAATATTTAAATGGTGACAATATTAAAGTTTTAAATGAATTTATGAATATTGATGTAATTGCAAGAGTTATAGAAAGAGAGTTTGATTTATTATCACCTCAGGATAAGACGCTAACAATATCAACTAGAGCTATAAAACTTACGGATCAACTTATTGAATTAAAACAGAGAAATTCAACCTTAGAAAATGCTCCACAAGGTTCGACCTATATTGATACTTTTGGATATGCTGAAAATATAGATGCTTCCCACAACTTTCAACTTCCGGTGTGGATAAGCCCCGACGTTTTAAATGTAAATAGAGTAAGATTGCATATTGATGGACAGAAGTATAGAGCATATGAAAAAGGAATGGCCTATGACCAAGCAGCAGTACGTACAACAGGACAAAGTAGTATAACAACAAGTGGAGCCAGCAGCGCAAGTTCAAGCGCTGGGGGAGGTTACTATAGCAGTGGAGCAAGTAGTACAAGTTCAAGTGCTGGGGGAGGCTACTATAGTGGTGGAGCAAGTAGTCAAAGCACAAGTGATGAGGGAGGAACGGGTACTAGCAACTCAGGAGGAACAACTACAAGCAATGCGAGTAGCAGGTTAACTCTATCGTTAAGAGCTGTTTATTCGGGACAAGGTGAAACTGCTAATTACCCAGGAACTATCGGAGACCATTATCATGGAATAAATCATGACCATGATATATCACATACTCATACTATAGATTCTCATACACATACTATAGATAATCACCATCATGGCATGGCACATACGCATATGTCGCCAGTACATGACCACAATATAGAGCATACACATATGGCGCCAGTACATGACCACAATATAGAGCATACACATGGAATGGGGCACACCCATGATATAGACTTACCTACGCATAGCCATGAATTGGATTATGGAATATTTGAGGATTCTTACCCAGATGATGTTTATGTTAAAATAGATGGGGCAACAGTGGCAGGTCCATTTAGTGGTTCTTTCTCGGAGGATTTAGATATCTCTGCACATATAGGAACTCCAGGGGCTACCTATAATTTAGAGGTAACAAGTAGTGGGAATGGAAGAGTAAATGTATGGGTGTCAATTCAAGCATTCATTCAAGCAAAATAAGGAGGTAATTAAATGGCAAATGTAGATGCAAAAGTAGCCTCAATTAGAGCCGCAGTTTATGGCAAAGATGTAAGAGAATCCATAGCATCAGGAATAGAACTTATTGATGGAGAAGTAGAAGACACAACAGCAAGACAGGTTGTAGTTGATGGTCAAGAAGTAATAAGATTAGCAAATGAAATCAGTAGAAAATCTGTGGAATCAACAAGGGTTACTGCAGAGGGTGTTAGAACAACGGCAGAGGGTGTTAGAACAACGGCAGAGGCAGCGAGGGCGACAGACTATGCAAGTTTACAAGGAATAATTATAAATGCAAATAATGCGGCAGATTTGCAAAATCAAATCAATGGGCATACTACGTCCTTGGCAAAAAATGTGCAACAACTAGGCAATATAAATAACAACCCAACAAATTATAGTGGTGCAGTTATTACGTTTTGTGATGATGATAATTTTGCAGAATTTAAAACAGTTTGGAATCCAATTATGGCAAGTAAAAATATTGATATCAGTATTGCAGTTGTTACCAGTACAGTTGGAATCGCTGGACGTTTAACCTTACAAGAATTAAAAGACTTGCAAACAAGTGGTTGTGATGTATTATGTCATACTGCAACTCATATCAATAGTGATGATATAACAGAGGCTAACGCAATAACAGATTACACAAATGCTATAGATTATATGAAAGCTAACGGATTGAATGGTTATGACACTTTAGTTTATCCAGGTGGGTTACATGATAAATCAAATGTAAGAGTTAAAAATATTGCTAGAAAATATTTTAAAAATGCTATAGGAACAGAGTTGTTACCAAACTCTACAACACCACATTACAATTCATTGCCTATAGATAATTGGTTGATAACTAGATTATACGGTGATACTTCTACACCTCAACACACTCTAGCTGATTTAAAGGGTTTTTTAGACGAAGCAATATTAAACAATGGTTGGATAATAATGATGACACATTCACAACTTATGGGGGCAAGTGAAATAACAAAAATTACTGGACTTATTGATTATGCACAAACTCTCAGTGTCCCTATTTTAAAATTTAGTGAGGCAATAAAAATAAAAGGCAATGATATTGCAATGGGTGAATATTCTTCGCCTTCAAGTATATTTGTAAGTAAAAATGGAGCTAATAACATATCTAGTAATTTAATAATGAAAAGTACTAGTAATGAAACAATGGACAACCCTATAACTGACTATAAACTAGATACAGAAACTATAAAAACATTATCGAGCGTAGGAGATACTTATTTACACATTGGTGGAATTATGAGAGTAGTAAGAAGTAGTAATTCTGATATTTTTTCATATGCGACTTTCACATCATATACTAAAAATAAAATGTATATGCGCAAGTGGATAATAGGCACTACTTCGTGGGGAATATGGGAAGTTGTAAATGATAGCGCACTGGTAATCCAGCCAAGCAATGATGGCTCAATTATATTGCAACCACTAAGTTATTTTGCATTAAATAAAGAAACATCATATCCATGTGGAATTTCAGCAAATTGTCCTGATGGTACTGGTGGATATTATAAAGTTTATCGTGTTGAGGATATTTTTTCATATTCAACTTTTAAAGTATACAATTCCGAAGTTACCTATTCACGTAATTGGGTTAGTGGCGCATGGGGAGCATGGACGAAAAACACTAAAAAATTATCGTCACAAGCTGATTCAGTGGCAACAGATGTGGCAACTATGAAAACAGATTTCAATGCTTTATTAGCTAGATTGAGAACATCAGGGTTAATGTAGCTAATAAAGCATTTTGGGTTAAATGTTACAGGAGCAACAGTTTAATTAAATTTACAATTTTATAAATAATATGAAATAAAATAGAATAAAATAGTATATTAAAGAAAATTTGGTTGTAATTTTTTAAAAATTAGCAGATACTATTTAGAGGGGGTGTATAAATTGATTAAATCATTACAATCAATTAGATTTTTTTCTATCTTAATTATATTTTTATTTCATTCATCTGTTTTAGTAAGTGAAGAGCATATTATTTTATACAATAGATTTTTTAGTGATGGATACGTTGGAACCATATTCTTTATGGTATTATCAGGTTTTGTGGTGGCTTATAACTATTACAATAAAATGCATGGTCATACTGTTAAAGATTCGATATCTTTTGTTAAAAAAAGAATGAAACGAATATATCCGTTACACGTATTAACATTTATGATTGCGGCAATGTTCATATATAAAGAAATAATAAGTTCACCTATAAAATCAATAGTTAGGGCTTTTTTTAACTTAACATTGATACAGAGCTTTGTGCCTAATTTAGGGATAGGTCTTTCGTATAATGCACCATCTTGGTATTTATCAACAACTTTATTTTTTTACTTAGCTACTCCATTGTTATTTGAGCTTACTAGGAAAATAAATGAGAAAAAGATTAATATTTGGTTTGTCATTGTTATTGTATACAGTTTTCAATTTTTAATTGTTTTTGTCGGCAGAGATAGTACCTTTAATAATTGGTTGTTTTATGTTAATCCATTTTTTAGTTTATTGAGTTACTATATTGGAATTTTATTGGGCATAATTGGAATAGATAAACTAAAAACGTACAATGGTACAGTGGTTAAATACACATTATTAGAATTATTAAGTATAATTCTTTTTATTATTGCTTACTATTTAAATCCGTATATTAACCAGTCTTTTAGATATGAAGTTTATTACTTGCCTTTCGCAGCATTCATCATTTACACATTTGCCATACAAAAAGGTTATTTATCCAAATTTATAAGTAATAAATTGTTGGTGTATTTAGGTAATATAAGCTTCGAATTTTATATAGTTCATCAATTAATGATTAGGTTGGTTTACAAATATGTAAATATTAATGTCTCAATAACCAGAATATTAATAAGTTTTGTTTTCACATTAATAATTAGTGCTATTGTACATAAAATAAATAAGACTAAAAAGACTTTTCATACCGAAATAAAAGGAAACGTTGTTGCGCAATAGGAAAATATCCCGACGTAACTATAATTCTCTTTCTTTGTAAATAAAGGAAATTTACAACATTTGTAGAATATACAAATGAGAAAGGGGATGATATCTTGGGAGAACCACCAATCAGAAGTTTAGTAAGAAAAGTTGATATTCTTTTTTTAGCATTTAAGAACCTTGCAGAATTACAAGATGATAAAAATGAGAAAATTAAAGCTGTTTATGATAAGGCAATAGTCGATATAGAAAGCATTAATGAAAAAATGAATAATTAAATTAAGACACTCGAAAGGGTGTCTTTTTCATGTCTAAAAAATATGAAAGTAGGGAGTTGAATGACAAAAAAAATTATGAGAACTGAAAATGTTTGGACATTGGAAGCTTTAAAAGAACATACCGAAACTATAAGATTATTAGAAGATAAATTTCAAGATGAACGTGATAGACGATATACAGAGGTTGGGATAGAGCGCGAGAAGGCGCTTCGTATTAAGGAAACAGCAGATCTTGCAGCTCTTAGTTTAGCTAGAGAGAGTCAGGTATATAAAGACCAACAAGCTGATGTTATGCGAGAAAAGAATCTTGCTGCAAGTGGTATTTATGCTACTAATGCAGATTTACAGCTAATGGTGGACAAAATAGAAAAATCACTAAAACCATTGTTTGAATTTGTTAATTCTCAGCAAGGCGCGGCAAAAGGTAGTCAGTTAACAACAGGGAAAATATATTCAGCTATTGGTGCTACCGGAACAATCATAGGTATTCTGGTATTTTTAGCAACAAAAATTTAATAGCAAGGAGTGATTAATCAATGAAAATCGGTATAGATGAGGGACATGGTATGGGTGGTGATAGGGGCGCAAACGGATATTTAAATGAAGAAAAGGTCATTCGGGAATACGTTCCATTAGTAATTGCTGGGTTTATAAAACTTGGACATACAGTATTTAATATAACACCTACACAGGCGGGGCTAACATTAAGTCAAAGCCTAGCTTATAGAGTTAATAAGGCAAATAGTTTAAGCCTAGACTTAGTTATAAGTTGTCATGTAAATGCATTTCAGACAGATAAGGCGCAAGGGTGCGAAGTAGAGTATATAAGTGAAAAAGGAAAAGTATATGCAGATAAAATAAGCGAACAAATAGCTGGTTTAGGTTTCACCAATAGAGGCAGTAAATCAAGACCTAACTTATACGTACTCAAATACACAAAGGCTGTAGCCGTCTTGATTGAGCCTTTTTTCTGTGATACCAAAACGGATTGTAATAGATATAGCACTGCAATGTTAGCTAATGCTATTGTAAAAGGAATTACTGGCAAAGATATTCCAGTTCCAGAGGTAGTAATTAAGCCTATATTAGTGGCTAAACCAGTAATAGTGGCTAAGCCAGTAGTAGTTATTCCAGTTATAAATGATAAAACATATCGAGTTATCACAGGAAGTTTTTCAAGTGAAGTAAATGCAGATGCTAGGATAAAAGAATTGCAAGCTAAGGGGTTTGAATCATTCAAAATACTAATATAATTCAGGAGGAATGTAAATATGACAAATACATTATTAAGTGGGGTTTCAACAATATTATTTAATGCTTTATTCACTATATTAGGGCTTGCTATGACATATTTAATTACACAGGTAAGTTTGTACCTTGGTAAGAAAAAACAGGCTGAGATTGCTAAAATAGGGGTGGATGAGTATAATTCACGTGCAACCATTTCTAAAGGAATATTTTATCAAGTAGAACAAATATTTAAGTTCATACCTAATGCAGGTGTTTTAAAGGCCACAATGTTTGATAAACTATTAATAGCAAAGTTTCCAACATTAACTCAATCTCAATTAGATCATTTTAGAGAAAGTGTGGTCGGAGAAGTTAATAGCCAAGTTACTACTTTACTAGCTCCAGCTTATGATCCTGTCACAGATGAAGCAGATGTTAAAAATGAAGTTGAAAATATAACGGCAATAGATCCTCTTGCAGTGGCAGCACAATAGTTAAGACCTCAGGGAGTAATTTCCTTGAGGTCTTTTTTTATTTTTTGGTAATAGTGTGTGGACTAGCATTATTTTAGAGTCCTTAGAATATATTACTTTTGAAGAAAGAATTTTTAGAAAGTAATATATTCTAAAACCTCAAACAAACAGCCAGTAAAAAAGGAATTTAAAAACATTTAGAGAATAATATTCATATAATAAACTATGGGGTGACTATATGGGTGTTAAGAATAAGCTTAAGGAAATTAGAATGAGAGAGTATGGAATGGAACCTGAAGAATTCGCTAGATTAATTGATGTGAATATTAAATCATACTATAGTTATGAAAGAGATTTTAGTAGACCAACTTTAGAAAAGTCGCTAGAAATAGCAGTAAAACTTAATAAGACAATTCATGAAATATGGTACTTAAATTAGTATCATATTTTTTTTGCATATTTATTATAATATTTTAAGAAAAATATTAATAAATTAGGAAACATTTTAATATTTTAAGCATAAAGTATATTAAGAAGTTAGTAAAATTAGGAGGAAATTATGAAAAGAGGAATAGACGTAGGAAATTATAGCTTAAAAGAGTTCCCTGGCACCAATATTAAAAGCCTTGTAACTACAGAGGAAAACATTCTAGGTTCAAAGCTCCATCTTGAATATGAGGGTAAAGACTTCTATATAGGAGAGGGAAATTTTGAAACAGAATTAAATAAAAGCAATAAAGAAAATTTCATGCCATTATTATTAACTGGAATAGCTTTGAATGGTTCCAAAGATGATGTATTTCAGCAGATAATTTGTGGCTTACCTATTAATCAATATAAAGCTAACAAAGAGATGCTGACTGATGTGGTGCTTAGTGATAGAGTCAAAAATATAAAGCTTAATGGTGAGGATAGAAAGATTATAATAACTGATTTCGCAGTATATCCAGAGGGTCTAGGAGCTTATTATAGCTTAGGAATAACTGATGATGTAATAGTAGTCGATATAGGTGGAAGGACTACAGATATAGCTTATATAGCTGATAAAAAGTTAAAAGAATCCACTACGGTTGTAGTTGGTACAATTGGTATCTACAAAGATATCGCAGACAGATTAAACTCTTTATATAGCTTAGATCTAGGCATTCCAGATGCTGAAAGAATACTGACAAAAGGATATTTTGAGATAGATGGAGAGAAAACTGATCTAAGTTTTGTTACTGAAATACTAAAAAGGAATTTCAATAAAATAAATGAAGATCTAAGTATGAAATTTCCCTCCAGGACTGAAAAAATAATTCTTGTTGGTGGCGGATATAAGATATTTGAAAAGGCTTTTAAAAAAAGATATATAAATTCTTATGTGGCTGACAATCCGATTTTTGCGAACAGTATTGGATTTAAAAAGGTAGGTGAAATGTTATGGCAGTAAAACCAATTGCTTTAAGTTTTAAAGATAATAATGAAGATATGGAACTATATAAATGGATTAAAAGTCATAGTAATTTAAGTGGATTTATTAAAGATATATTGAAATCCGTCAAGGATCATGAAGAACCTAAATCAGAAATAAAGAACGGTAAATCTGAAAAAACTGAGTTAATAGAAATGGATTTTTAATAAAATCAAGGGGGTAATTTATATGAAAAAGTCAGACCAAGCAAAAACAAATAAAAGGAATGCAGATAATATGAGGTCCAATGATAATAAAATCAAGAAACAATTTGGTTCTAAATTGAATGGTAAATAAAAAAAGCCCCAGCCAATTGGCTGACGCGCTAAATTAATTTTAAAGAAAAGCATTTAAACCCCAAGCTATCATCATAAAACCTATACCAATTGTAATCATGTTAACACATCCTCTCTTATTAAAATTGCTAGTACTCATAACTATAGTATGGTCTTAAATTTAAAAATTATACAGGAGGTAAAAACTTTATGACTGCGTTAATAATTCTATTAAAATATACTTTATATTCTGCCGGAGTAGCATGTATCGCTACTGGAGTAGTCCAAAAATTTAGGAAAGGTGGTAAAAAATAATGAAAATAATAGTAATGAATTGTAGAAAAGGTATGACACAAAAAAAGAGGGAATCACAGGAAAATAAAAGCCTAGTATCACAACTAAAAATGCATACACCTGCAGCACAAAAGAGAGTACAACAATTTGAAATACTCAGGGAAGTAGTAAGTGGTAGCTTTGCTCAATTGGATGCCAACCTTTTAAAGTTTAGGAAATACAGATTTTTAATATCTATAGCATATTCAGCATTTTTATTATTCTTACCAGGAGTTCCAGCTTTTGCAGCTGCAGGAGCTGATGGAGGGGTAGCTATATTAAAATTAATGCAAATGGCTAGTTTTTGGGTAGGAATAGCGGTTGTAGTTTGGGGAATAGTTGAAGCTCAGCTTGATTTACCAGGGTGGAAAGGCAGAATTTTTAAGGGTATTGGTGGATATATTGCAATTCTTTTAGTACCTATGTTATTTATAACATTACGAGATAATCTACAGATAGACGTATGGCAACAACTTAAAAAATAAAGGAGGAAAAATATGAATTCACTTTGTGTAACATACTTAGCCGCCGTAGCCGGCGCAATACCTAAAATTACTTCTAAATTTAAAGAATTAGGACCTTCACACCCACTACCACATAGCGGTGTAGACTTTGCAGTACAACAAGGTACTAAATTAAGGGCAATAGGCGAGGGTGTAGTAGAAAGCTTAATGAACTACGGGGATAAGAATGTTGGCAAAGGTGTATTTGTTAAATTAGATAATGGAGTGAGAATTCTATACGGTCACTTAAGTACTATCACAGTAAAGGCAGGGGATCACGTAAAAGCCGGAGATATAATAGGATTAAGTGGTAATACTGGTCATAGTACAGGACCACACTTGCATTTACAAGCGTATGACGTTAGTGGAAAACTTATTGATCCTACCAACATGGCACCGGCAGTATTTGAAAGTGTAGCCTCTGGTGGTTTATTAGATAAGGTTAACCCTTTCAAGGGTGTAGAAACCCAAATACAAGCTCTTAATACAAAGCTTGATAATATAGCATACTGGGCGAATCCAGTCCACTGGGTAACTGAGCTATGGAAACTATTAGACACTCTTTTTAGTAGTGGAGCAATGGATTTACCTTTATTAATAGGAACTATAGGAGCAATTTGGTTGATAATGTTAGGTGCTGAAAAGCCTAAAAAATACTTATTTTGGTCATGGATTATATTTTGGTTATTGAGGGCGGTGATATTTGCATGATTAATTTAAAACTAACTAAAATTGAGAAATTAAAAAGTGCTTTTGGTAAAGAAATAGTTTTAGGATGGGACCGAGTATATGGCAAGGAGCCTGATCCTTATACTATATTCTTAATTAAACCATCAAAGAGCGTAAGGAATAATCAATCACATACTTTGGCTAAAGTTATTGCAAGTTTTTACAGACCAGAAAAAGAACTATTCAGTTTCTTTAAAAATAAAAGATTATTAACAGTAAAAAGTCCTTATCGTTGTAACTTTAGAATAGTAATGCAAGCAAATACAATAAGCTTTTATATAATAGTGCCAAATAATAAGGCAGGTGAAGTAATACGTAAAATGGAGGGCATATTTGCATCTGATATAACAATAGATAAAGTTGAAAGCCTACCTAAAATAGATACAAGTAGAGCATTTTGTAGTGAATTACATTATAGAAAACATGATATTTTCAGCTTAAAAACTGACAAAGATGATAACTATCCATTACCCTCACTATTAACTGCAGTAAGAACTCTAGAGGGTGATGATTTAGCTATATTTGATGCTATGCTAGAACCTTATAGCCATGTGGCATGGGCGAAAGAAAGTACTCAAGCTTATAATCTATTAGATAAAGGCTTTATCCCCACAAATGGACCTGGTGGGGCTATTTTAAGAAGCTTAATAGAGGGTATAAATACGATAAGATATGAAATAGGTGATTTATTCGCAATAACTAAGGCTCAAAAGTTAAGACTTAAGAAACATAAGAGGGAAGAAGCCGGCAACATGGAAGCTGAACGTATAAAAGAGAGCTTAACCAATCCGACAAAGCGAAAACAGGATGATGAAGTGTTAAAAACTTGGTTAAGAATAGCGGTAAGTAGTGATGATATTGGAAGAGCAAGAACTGCAGCTTATAGTTTAGCAAACGCCTGGTCAGACTTAAAAAGTGATAATGAATTAGATCGTATGGATATACCTAAAAAGTGGGTACCTAAGTACGTAGAAGCAATAGAAAATAGAGAGCCTATGTTTTTACTAAGTAGGTCCAATATAATGAGTACTGAGGAAGTGGGCAAAGTGTTACAGTTACCAGGGGATAGTCTCATAAAAGAATTCCCAGAAATTATAGCTCAAAATCTAAAGGAAGTTAAGCTACCTTATGAGCTCCAACAAGATGATATACCTCATGTAAAAATTGGTTATGTTACAGAGCGTGGTAAAAAGTCTCTTGCTTGCATACCTCTTGTAGCTTTTAAGGATGGTGAGGGTAAATTAATATCTCTTAAAGAGGTTTATGATGCTCTATGCACATCTACTTTTGGTCAAGGTAAACAAGGTAGTGGTAAATCAGAAGGTTTTGGGTCAACTTGGGCGCATGATATGGTTGTCAATGGTTACACAATAATAGTAATTGATACCGCAGATGGTCAAGTGCTTAGAAATCTAGTAAATAGTTTACCAGAAGACTATCCAGACGAAAAAATTCATGCCTTAGATTTTGATAATAAAGCATACCCTATAGCTGCTAATTGGTCAGATGTTATGGGCAGAACTTTTGCTGGAGGGGGTGATGAAGAATTACAGGCCTTAGAAATATCTGAAAGAATTACAGCTCGTTTTATATCTTTTATTAATGGCCAAAGTGTTACCGGAGAATTTACAGACAGAATGAAACAATATGTAGAGAGTTGTATGAGAGCAATCACTAAAAAATCCGTATGGTCATTCTTGGACTTAGATCTAGCATTAACAAGCCCTAGCTACAGAGAAGAATTATTACAGATGGAAGAAGTTAAAACCATGCCTGAGGTATGCCGAGATTTGAGGACATTACAAGAAAAAGCATATGAGGGTAAGGTCAGTGCAATAGTGGATCCTATATTAAGTAGAATAAAAATGCTTAGTAGTTCTCAGCTCATGGCTAACTTATTTTATCAAGACCCTAAGCTAACGGAAGATGGTAAGCCAGTATTGGACTTACGTTCTCTAATGGACAATGTAGAGGGTGGATATGGACATACAATAGTTATAAAAGCAAGTTATGATGCATGGCAAGACAATCAAGCCACTATATTAGGATTCTTTGTAGATAAAATAAACTTTAATGCTTTCAGTCGGATAGATCAGGAGCAAGAGGACCGCAAACCAATTCTATTATGGATAGATGAACCTCATAAAATCATAAAAAGTATAGAGGGACGTCTGGCAGGTACCGCCGTAGAATTTAGAAAGTATAGAGTTAAGAACTTATTTACTGGCCATAGTATAGATCAGATGGGTGCAGCTGCAAATGCATTGCTAGACGGTGGTGCACAAATTACAAGTTATAAAACCGAAAGGTTAAGCGAATTATCTCGTTTCACTCATGCTTTCAAGCCATATGATAATGCAAAGGATCTATATGAATCCTTACCTGAAAAGTGGAAAGCTATAAATAGTGTAAGACTTCCCTCTGGTAAAAGTTGTCCAGCATTTCTTGCGGATATGTTACCCCCTCCTAGTTTTGTAAAAGATCGTACGGAGTTATGGAAAGCAAGTGCACAAAAATATGGCCGTCCATGGAAAGAGGTTCGGAATTCAATACAGGACAAAAGGCAAAAGTATAATGAACTGGATGAAGTATGGAATCAGGAACAGGACGAGTTAATAATAGAAGCCAAGGCCATAGCCACAGAAAATTTGAAGCAAGCTAAGGTGGATGCCAAAGCTAAAATATTAAAGCAGGCAAAAGAAGAAGCTGCTGCAACTACAGAAATAGAAGTGCTGGAAATAACAAAAA
>JGI24139J26690_1000020_pt1 | contig 18026 bp, 15 predicted proteins | sample BarGraIncu00221A_FD_26690 | JGI IMG/M metagenome (IMG submission 26690)
ATTATTCTGAGGATGTAATGGGCACCTCCCACAAGCCTTACAGGCTGTGAAGGAGCGAGGGTAACCCTCTGAGCGTGTTTCGCCTGGACTTTCTGAATTGTGACCCTGTCGTCGATCCCTACTTTTGCATTGCTGCGCAAGTTTCCGTCTATTCGGATCCTGTTTTCCTGCTCGCGTTCTACGTTTGGCCAGACGATTGCATAAGTTTTGGTTTTTCCTGAGATCTCAATTATATCTCCGCTTACAAGCTCCATCTGCTGCATCAGTCGAGTATCTATTCTGGCAATTCCCCTGCCTACATCCTTNTGATAAGCTTCAGCTACTCTCAGATTCATTTCTTCAATCATTTATTCTCAACTCCAGTCTCACATAGTTTCCAATAGTGCTGATTGTTCTTAATACTGTACTCAATAAATCCTCTCTCTGAAAGGTCTAAAAGGTTAGCATTGATAATGCTCGGGTGCAGGCGCAGGTTGTAGCATAAAGCAGCTAGAGTGGTTTCACTTTTCAGAAGCTCAAACAGAAGTTCGCACTCTACGGAGTTCTTGGCAAGCTCTTCAATTGATTCCAGACAGCGATCCATCAATTCTGTATACTCGACCTGGAGCCGCTGCTGCATCTGTGCAAGTTCTTCCTGCCTTGTTTTCAGTTCCTGAAGTCTGCTGTTCAATTTCAGAAAGAAAAAAGATGACTCTTCTCTGGCAGTAGCCTCCTTCTCCTCAGCTACAGGAGGTTCTCCTTTTTTCTCCCTGTCAAGAGCAATGTCGTGAAGTGCCACTGTATAGGAATATGGAGACACTAACACCTCGAGTCGCATGTTATTTGCGATATTGAAGTACTTGCGCCTCTGTTCATCCACGCTGTACTCTATAAGCCCTGCCTGTTCAAGCAGGTTCAGATGACTTATTATGGCTTTTGGCCCTACTCCCAGCCTGCCTGATATCTCACTGACATAACAGGGACGGTTTGCAAGAAGCTGAATAATCTTCCTGCGGTTCTCATTTCCCAGAATGTCAAGTAATTTTGCTGGGTCCATTTTTCCCCCTGTAGTAATTGTCAAAATCTTTTGCGGTATTACAGCAATAAATATCGAATTTTTACCTTTTGTATGTCTTTAGGATGGATCATTATAATCAGTATTGTCTTGAGTAAATTCTGATAAGATTACAAAAGTCCCTGCCAGTAACTTTACCCAGAAGACTGACTGCAAGTGAGGATGCAGGAGATAGTAACCAATGGGTATCAATGATTGTATATAAATTTATCCATTGACGAATTATATTTGTCTGGACAGAAAATGAAAACATGTGATTTAACCTTCAGATCCGTAGGGGTAAGCATCAAAACTGTTGAAGTAAATAAATCAGTTAATTATTACTCTTCTTGGGAATATTTCACCCCTCCGGATGCTACAGAGGATTGATTAATTCAGAAAAACCCTCAGAAATCTAAGATTATTTCTGCTTTTTTAATTTTGTTTTATCTTTGTGTTTTTCCTTCTGTTGTTTGAAAACAGAGGGCAGATGCAGGGCATAAGAACCTTCTTCTCTAATTGCCATAACTAGCTCTTTTCTCTCTAAGAGGGAATTAAGGTTAAGTTCGTAAGAACCGGGCCCAAGAATCCTCACGGATTCTACTCTTTCCTCATCTGTTTTCCTCTCAGTTTCAGGCTCTTGTTTTTTACCTTCCTGCTCAGAAGCGAGAGCCTCATCGATACTTCTGACAACTTCATCCAGAGAAGATTCCAGATCCAGTGTCTCTTCTTCCAGAGCAAGACTTCCCTGGTCTTCCGAACCTTCTGGTCCCTTTGTCACATAAAGGAATTTATTCCAGCCGCAGTTCGGGCAGCCGCTTAAGATGACAGAATCTCCGTCTTCAAAAATGGTTCCGCATCTGGTGCATCTGTGGGGCATGAATTCACCGGCAATAGATAAGTATGAACTAACTTGTTGAAAATAATGTAACCATACAATTGCTACCTTAAAAGATACATTAAATGAATATCTTGAGTGACATATCTATAATGATATCTCGCTGGGTACTTTAAATAGATGCCCTGAATAGATATGTATATTTGTATTTACTGCTTAACATCTACTTTTAAGCGAAGGAGCTATTTCCAGCTGGCAGGGGCAAGAAGAACCCTCTGGGGTTGCAAATATTTTATGGCTTTCCAGTAGAAAGCATAGGTTATTAATCTGATGATGAATATAAATTTGCAATAGAAATTTTTTATAAGAGCTTCCAGTACTTTCTCCCGTTAATGATTTCGGAGCTGATTCTGCACACTCTTTCCATCTCTTCCAAGACTTCCGGAATCCGCCCTGGCTGGGTGATTTCAAAAACAACTGGATCAACGGCATGGTTTATGTAAAGGCTATGTTTGAGATCTTCAAGGCTCCAGCGTTTTTTAGGGTCTTTTCGCATGCACTTGGCTAGGATGCTTATCATATCTTCCATAAAATTCCAGGGATAGACAATCCATGCCCAGTCCTCGAGTCGCTCTCCGACATAATCAGGATCGATTTTCGAACTTCCTAGATACTGTAGAGAAGCAGTCCGGACTTCTATGGGTTTCCGGCCTTCCACGTAAGCCTTAGCACTTAACATGCTTTCTCCTGTATCAACGATGTCATCTACGATAAGTACTTTTTTGCCTTCTATTACGTTGTCTGAAAGGGGATATTTAATGTAAGGTTCACCGCTGTCGATAGCCGTGGTTCCGATATAATGCTCGACTTTCAGACTGGACAGGTCATCTAGCCCCAGAAAATCACAGAGCACACGCCCGGCAAACCAGCCTCCTCTGGCAAGCGCAATAATTATGTCCGGTTCGTATCCCGAATGTTTTATTTCCGTTGATATATTTCGGCACAAATTATAAATGTAATCCCAGTTCGTAAGCACACATTTGAACGATTCTATGCAAATCCCTCCATGATCAGGAATTTGGCGCATATGGTTAGAGCACTCATTGTTTCAGGAGCATGCATGTTTCAGGCTCCATCTCTGAAATATATAATTTAGATCATAGACTTTAAGGTTTCTTTTCTTGTTGAAGGGATAATAAAGGAAAAGATTAAAAAGAAATATTTAAAAAGCATATGTGAAACTTTAACTATCCGACATAATNTAATTAAAGTAAAATTTTGAAAAGTATTTAAGTTATCGCTTCCGGAACTAGTAAGCTCTTTTTAGGACTCCTTCCTAGAAAACAGAATGAAAAAAATGAATATCCAATAGAAGTGTAAGACCTGGAAAGTGAAATCAATGGACAAAGATTTAATAGACCTGCTTTTTCTGTCCCAGAAAAGGAGGGACCTTTTGCTCCTGCTCAAAAATGGAGGAAGAACAATCGAAGAAATTGTATCTATTTTACATGTTACACCGACAGGGATGCTTCCTCAAATCAAAAAATTGAAGGAGGAACATCTGATCCTTCAGGAAAATAGGGTATACAGGCTTACTCCTCTTGCTGAAATTTTGGTCGAAAAAATGGAGCCTCTGCTTAACACCCTGGAGGTCATTGAAGAAAACTTGCATTACTGGCATGAACGTGATCTTAGCAGTCTACCCCATTCCTTTCTTGAGAGGCTCAATGAATTAAAATCCTGTACTCTCATTGAGCCTGATCCGGATAATATCTTTGAACCTCCTGCTGTGTTTCGGGAAAAAATGCAAAAATCAAAAAAGATACTCTCATTTTCATCAATATTTCATCCTATATTCCCCGAGTTCTTCCGGAAAAATGGTGACAATACCGAAATAACCCTGATAGTAACAAAAAAAATTTATGAAAGACTGAAAACCGATTTCGAAAAAGAGCTTAAACTTTATATTGGCGGGGAAAAACGGCGGCTTTTTGTCTGCTTTGATGAGATAAAGATAGCCATGCTGATTAAAACAGAATGCTTCATGAGCGCTGATTTTCTTACCTGTAAAGGAGCTTTTGACCAGGAGACTATAATAGGCTTTGAACCTGCATCTATGAGGTGGGCTGAAGATCTTATCCTGCACTACAGAGATAAGGCTCAGGAAATAAAAAGTTAAGAGCTGGTAAAGGGCAGTTTAGAGTCTTGTGTCTCATATCCAGGATCCTGCCACTCTTGTGCCAATTTACTTTACAGATAGACTATTTTGTTGATATGGGGTTAATACTATACGAGCTATAGCCATGTTTGCTGGAATTTGAAAACTATTATTAAGCAAAAATCCCAACTCCGTTTCAGGATGCGGCAAATATAAACCTCTTCTGTAAAGCTGCGAATAGAATTGAAGTTAAGCAAAGGCTAAAATCCGAACAGGCACATATTTTCATAAACGTATCTGAAGGAGTAAGAGGGAAATGAATGAAAAAAGTAGCAAATAATAAATTTTGGAAACATGTGAAAATCATCGCATTCGTCTGTTTAGTCTGTGCGGTTATCCTTTCTGGCTGTGTTAATAAAGGACAGAATAATACGGAAACTAAACCAACAGCCAATGCAACCCCAGATGGTAACGCAACCGGCGGGCAGGAAACCGACGGGAAAGAGTACATATACGGCACTGCAACAGTGGAAACAATCCAAGTTATGACGCTAGAATCATTTCCGGTACAGATGCGGGTGGTAGCACAAGGTTACCTGCCTGACAGCTGCACTGAGATTAACAAGATAAAAACTGAAAGGGAAGAGAATAACTTTAATATTAACATCAGCACGAAGCGCCCTAAAGAGGCAGTCTGTACAGAGGCGATAGTACCCTTCAATGAAACGATACCCCTTGATGTGCAGGGCATTAAAGCCGGGAACTACACTGTAAACGTGAACGGAGTAAAAGGGTCATTTGAGCTTGCATTTGATAATATATTAAATGAGCAGCCCAATTCCATGCCGCCGAGACAGCAGGTAATAACCGAAGTTGACAATGGAAAAAGCATAAATCTCAAAAAAGGAGAGACTTTTTACCTGAGACTTCAGGAAAACCCGACTACAGGCTATTCCTGGGAACTCAACATGAGTCAGGGGCTCGATAAAGTCTCGGGAAATTATTATCCCCCGGAATCTTCTAAAGAAGGTAAACAACCTCTTGTTGGTGCTGGAGGGGTTCATATATGGGAAATAAAAGCCTTGACTGAGGGCAGCCAGCAGGTAAAAGGAATATACAAAAGACCCTGGGAGGATATAACCGGTACGGAAGATAACTTCACAATTAAAGTTGAAGTTGTCTGAAATACAGTTATTCTGAAATACAGTTCACATTCATGTCTCTTCTTCCTTTTTCACCGAATCTCAAGTAAAAGAGAAGGGGCATGAAAAAATTTCACTATTTTCTTTCTTCGCAGCGTTATTTTCCAGGAATCTCACAGGAGCCCAAGCGCTTCTTTCAGATCCTTGAGGCAGTTATCGCAGATATATGATGTTCCGATTTGCGTACATCCAAGAACTCTACACTTTCGTCCGTTTCTTTTTCCCCCCGGATTCCCGGATTGCCCTCTCAGTAAATTCCACACTTCACTTCGCAGTAAGCTCCGCAGAATAGACATCTGGTCAGAGTATAATTTAGGGATCCGGATTTCGAATATGTTTCAGGAAAAACGAAGAACTGGAAAAACGAAGAACTGGAAAAACGAAGAACCAGAAAAACAGTAGATGGATAAATAAATCTGAAAAAATTATAATGAAGTTGCAGAGCCCCTTTAATATGCGCCTAACTTCCATAATGCTGGAAAATATAGAATAGAGCGAAAAGTATATAAACTATAGTTAGTATGTTCTGATAGCTGTCTCAGGCAAAGAGGCCTGATCTATAAACCCTTTAGCGGGGTGGGGTAGCCAGGAGATCCCGACGGGCTCATAACCCGTAGACCGATGGTTCGAATCCATCCCCCGCTATGAAAAGTTATTTTCTAGATCCATTTTCCCTTAGCCAGTATGTCAACCCTTTAGCGGGGTGGGGTAGCCAGGAGATCCCGACGGGCTCATAACCCGTAGACCGATGGTTCGAATCCATCCCCCGCTATGAAAAGTTTTTTTTGAATTTGTTTTTGCATATCTTTCAGATTTTTATTACCTGGTAACTTTTTTATAGCCGGCTACTGATTTATACGTAAGATTCATTCGCTTATACCTTTTTTAAGCTTCATAAACTCAAGGCTTATTAAGGAAAGATACTTTCTTACACAAGGTCAAAAAAGTGTGAGTTACCTTTTTATTTATTCTCAAAAATTGAGCAGGACGATTTTCAGATGGTAATGGAAAAACTAGGAGACTCCTTACAGGGGGCACTCAAGAAGCTGATCGGCGCGGGGCGAATTGATGAGCGCACGGTCAACGAAGTAATAAAGGATATCCAGCGGGCTCTGCTCCAGGCCGACGTAAACGTAAAACTTGTTATGGGAATGTCCCAGAAAATCAAGGAGCGTGCAATGAAAGAAGACCCTCCTGCAGGAATGAACCCGAGGGAGCACGTAATCCGCATTGTTTACCAGGAACTTATGGAGATCATCGGGAAGGGAGCAGATATCCAGCTCAAACCCCAGACAATCATGATGGTGGGGCTGCAGGGAAGCGGAAAAACCACCAGTACTGCAAAACTTGCCCGCTACTTCCAGAGAAAAGGACTTAAAGCAGGAGTCATTGCCGCAGATACCTTCCGTCCAGGGGCTTATCACCAGCTTAAAACTCTCTGTGATAAACTCAATGTCGCTTTTTATGGGGAAGAAGGAAACCCTGATGCTGTGAAGATTACCAGAAACGGGCTCAAGGCTCTTGAAAAATACGATATAAAAATCGTGGACACCGCAGGCAGGCATGCCCTTGAAGCCGACCTGATAGAGGAAATGGAACGGATCAATGCTGTTGCTAAGCCAGATCACAAGTTCATGGTTCTGGACGCCGGTATAGGACAGCAGGCAAGCCAGCAGGCCCATGCATTTAATGATTCTGTAGGAATTACAGGCGTAATTATAACGAAACTTGACGGTACCGCAAAAGGAGGCGGAGCCATTTCAGCTGTTTCTGAAACAAAAGCTCCTATCGCCTTCATCGGTGTTGGGGAAACTCCGGAAGATTTAGAGAAGTTTGAAGCTGACAGGTTCATTTCAAGACTTCTTGGCATGGGAGACCTCAAAAGCCTGATGGAAAAAGCTGAGGAGACGCTGAGCGAAGAAGACGTGAATGTAGAAGCCATGATTCAGGGACGCTTCACTCTCAAGGACATGTACAAACAGCTTGAAGCCATGAACAAAATGGGACCTCTCAAGCAGATTATGTCCATGTTACCCATGGGGATGGGGGGCATGGGAGGCATGAAACTCTCAGACGAAATGTTCCAGGCTACCAGTGACAAGATGAAGAACTATAAGATCATCATGGACTCAATGACAGAAGAAGAGATGACGGATCCCAAGCTTATAGGGGGTTCACGGATCAAAAGGATTTCAAGGGGCTCGGGCTGCAGCCCTGAAGAGGTAAGAGAGCTCCTGAAATATCACAAGACCATGCAAACAGCCTTTAAAGGTTTCAAAGGCGGAAAATTCAACATTCAGAAGATGATGAAGAAAAAACTCGGGATGTAATTCATCCCGAAACTTTTTTGTCTGCAGCATTATAGTTTATCTGCTAAGCTACGAATTGCATCTTCTTTTTTATGATCTATGTTTTTAGATCTGTGAGATCGTATAGGAGTCTTATTTCATCATACAGAGACTCTTGTCTCAGTACTGATCACATACTTCAAAGAAGTTCATAAGCAGTTCATCTCCATGTTTGGTGTGGGAAACCTCAGGATGCCACTGAACACCATAAATCGGTTTTGTAGGATGGCGCATGGCTTCGATCTCACAGATATCTGAACGGGCAAGGTGAATAAAACCTTCGGGAATAATGGCAACCTCGTCTGCGTGCGAAGCCCATACAGTAGTTTTGGGGCCAAGTCCCCGAAGGATATCATCCTCTTCGAGCACTTCTATCTCAACCTCTGCATACCCACCTTTTTTCCCGGCATGGACATGCCCCCCATAAGCCAGAGCGATTGCCTGGTGCCCAAGGCAGATTCCAAGGATGGGAACGTCGATTTCCCGGACATAATCAAAACATGAGCCTGCACGTTCCATTTCAGGCCCTCCGCTCAGGATCAGACCATCCGGTTTTTCTGCCAGAATATCCTCGATAGGTGTTGTATTGGGAATGATCTTCGTATCCATATCAAGATCCCGGACAGCCCGATGAATAAGGTGGCAGAATTGCCCGTAGTTGTTAACAACAAGAATTTTAAGTTCCCTCATAATTCCTTCCGTTTCTGTTTTGGTATTATAATATTGTTCTAAAGCTCTGAGTTTACTCTATTAGCCAATCTAATCCTATTTTAATTCTCGTATCTTTTCTGAGTTCAAAGCCTGTACATTGTTTCGAAAGCAAGAGGCTTCGGGTAGGACTCCTCCGTCCGGAAGAAAGCGTTTATACTTTTAGTGGCGCCGTGGATAAGTATAAATACGAACCACAGAAAGTGATCGCTGTTGGATAATTTTATACATCGCGAGCCAAAAATATCCATTACTATAATATATAACGAATTTTAAGGCTTAATGGGATATCTTTAAATAAGTGTTGCGTGCTAGTATGTGACACNCTAGCATGCTAAGCGAGTCTGAGATATAGATAGACAAAGTTACAAATAGACAAAAATTACTTATNAAGTAAACAATCCAGAACTTAGGTGAATAATAATGTCAGAAATTGGTAAGAAAATAAGGATAGAAAGACTGATGAACCGGGAGAGCAGAAACATGGTCATTATTCCCATGGACCATGGGATCTCCGACGGGCCTATTGAAGGGCTNATCAATATCACCGATACAGTAAACAAGGTTGCCGAAGGAGGAGCAAATGCTGTCCTTATGCAGAAAGGAATGGTAAAATACGGCCATAGAGGATACGGCCACGATATAGGCCTTATCGTGCATATCAGTGCTTCTTCCGTCCTGAGCCCTGATCCCAATGCCAAGGTGCAAGTCTGCACAGTGGAGGAAGTAATTAAGATGGGGGCTGATGCCGTTTCTATGCACATAAACATCGGATCGGAGACAGAAGCAGACCAACTTGAGCAGATCGGGACAATCTCCAGAGACTGTACGGAATGGGGTATGCCTCTTCTTGCTATGATGTACCCGAGGGGCAAGAAAATCACCAATCCGCATGACCCTATGCATGTGGCACACGCTGCAAGGATCGGAGCCGAGCTCGGGGCTGATGTTGTAAAAACCGTATACACCGGAGACCCGGACAGTTTCANAGATGTTGTAAGGGGCTGCCCTGTGCCTGTAATTATTGCAGGAGGACCTAAGACCTCAACTGACAAGCAACTTCTGGAAATGATTGACGGGGCAATGGAAGCCGGAGCCAGAGGGGCTGCTATCGGAAGAAACGTTTTTCAGCACAAAGATCCTGTCAGACTGACCCGGGCTATCTGCGAAATCGTACACCATAGAAGACCTGTGGAAGAAGCCCTGGAACAGCTGAAATGAAAACGAAATATTAAAAAGCAAACCCGAACCTGGAAATAAAAGCTAAAAAGAAACGGAAAAGGCCTAGTGAAAGCAGAAAGTATACCGGAGTTGAAGCCTTTGAAAAAGAAAAGCGTCTGGATAAAAGCCGATGAAGGCAGATGGGAAGAACAGAAAGAAAGGATCACTACAGGCCTTGAATCAGGAGCCGACTGCATTCTTGTAAACACAGGAGATGTAGAAAAAGTTAGGGAACTGGGAAATATCACAGTAGCAGCCTTTGCCCGTGACAATAAATCCGGGGCTGATATNGTGGTTATTGGAAAGAGAGGGGAAGGCGATGGGACAAAACCCCTGCCCCTTGAAGTTTCGGGTTCTATTGATATAAACGCAGCAACCCTGCTCATGGACAAAGGAGTCGCAGTGGGCGGATACGTGATCATAAGGGACAAACGTTATGAGCATTTTGCAGCGGAAATGGGGAAGGTCTGCGATTTTCTACTTGTCACAGGTACGGATTGGAAAGTTATCCCTCTCGAAAACCTGATAGCTGAGCTCCAGCGTCAGAAAGTGAAGATTATTTTTGGGGTAAAAAGTGCAGAGGAAGCAAGACTCGCCTTCCAGACTCTTGAAATCGGAGCAGACGGCGTCCTTCTTGACAGTGGAAACCCTCAGGAGATAAAAGATACAATTCAGGCTGTTAGGGAGCTTGAAAGCGAAATCACTGAACTTGAGTCTGCAGTTGTAACCAGAGTCGAACCTCTCGGGATGGGAGATAGAGTCTGCGTGGATACGTGCAACCTCATGCAACGAGGAGAAGGCATGCTCATAGGGTCTCAGGCAAGCGGAATGTTCCTTGTTAATTCCGAATCCGATGAGAGTCCTTACGTTGCAGCCCGCCCATTCAGGGTAAATGCGGGCGCAGTTCACTCTTATATCAAAATTGGGGAGAAAACCCGCTATCTTTCGGAACTCCAGGCCGGAGATACGGTAACTATTATAGATTCAATGGGGAAACAGAGAGAAGGTATCGTGGGCAGAGTCAAGATAGAAAGTCGTCCTCTCATGCTTATTGAGGCAAAAGCTAAAGATAGAACCCTGACCACAATCCTGCAAAACGCAGAAACTATTAAGCTGGTAGGGAAAGACGGAAACCCGATCTCAGTTGCCAAACTCAGTAAAGGCGATGAAGTGCTGGTTTGTCTGGAAGATGGAGCAAGGCATTTCGGCAAAAAGATTGAAGAAACGATCATAGAGAAGTGATCTGTCAATACAAACTGAAACCCGGAGCAAGTAATGATTCATATTGGCCCCGTTGACCTTGAAAAAAAAGCTGCAGTTGTCGCGGTGATCCTTGAGAACCCCTTTGAAACTTCAAAAAAGGCAGCCGAAATGGGAGCCGATATCCTGGAAATCAGGCTGGATCTGCTTGGAATCAGAGATCCGGAGATAGCTGCAGACACAATCAGGAAAATTAAATTAGAGACCGGGCTTCCGGTCATTCTCACAAATCGTTCTCAGATAGAAGGAGGAAAATGGGAGGGAAAAGAGGCAGAAAGAATCGGACTTATTAAGAGCCTCCTTTCCCTGAAAGACGGACCGGATGCAGTTGACATCGAACTCTCTGCAGATAGAGAAGAGAGAGACAATGCAGTAAAAGAGGCAAAAATCCGCGGAAAATCTGTAGTCATTTCCTCCCATGATTTTTCAAAAACTCCTTCTTTTCAGGAAATGAAAGCAATCCTTGAAGATGCATTTCTGGCAGGAGCAGATATTGCCAAACTTGCTGTCATGCCGCACTCGATGAAGGATGTACTGGAGCTGTTAGAAGTTACATTGGATGCTAGAGAAGCGGATAGGGCCGTTTGTAGTATCGCAATGGGCAAGCTCGGAAAACATACAAGAGTGATTGCTCCTTTTTATGGTTCAGTCCTGACCTATGCTTCTGTAGAGAGTACAGTATCCGCAGCCCCCGGACAACTTCCAGTATATGAATTAAAGAAGGTAATGGAGCTGCTTGAATGAAGCGAGTTTTTGGAGTATTTGGAGATCCTATAGGCCATTCCCTTTCCCCGGCAATGCATAATGCAGCTTTTTCAGCCCTTGGAATGGACTGTATATATCACGCATTCAGAGTCAGGCCGGAAAAACTGGAAAAAGCAATTCTTGGGGCTGAAGCTATGGGATTCGGAGGGCTTAACTTGACCGTGCCCTTAAAAGAAGCAGCTTTGAAACTGAATTGCATTAAGCCTGACCCATTGGCAGAAAGGATAGGAGCCATAAATACTGTTGTTTTCGAAAAAGCCGGAGAAATTACTGGATACAATACCGATGGATTAGGAGCAAAACAGGCACTCCTTGATGCTGCAGTGGAAATAAGGGGGTCTAAGATAGTAGTTGCAGGGGCAGGCGGAGCAGCAAGGGCAATTGCATTTCAGCTTGCAGCCGACGGCGCTGAAATCACGATAATAAACCGGACAGAAGAAAGGGCAATCGAACTTGCAAGTGAGATCTCGGCTTCAGTTTTTCCAGGAAGGATAAAGGGTACCGGGCTCTCCGGATTAAAGGGCCTTCTGAGGGAGGCAGATATTCTAATTAACACTACGACTCTGGGGATGCACCCGAACACAGATACTGCTATTGCGACATCAGAAGAACTTCACTCTGATCTCACTGTTTTTGACATTGTATATAACCCTCTGGAAACCAGGCTCTTAAGAGAAGCGAAAGCCACAGGTGCAAAAACCGTAAGCGGGATCTTAATGCTTGTCTACCAGGGAGCGGAAGCCTTCAAACTATGGACGGGAATTGAACCTCCAGTCGAACTAATGAAAAAAACTGTATTGGAAGCTCTACAAGCTTGAATACGGACCTGGAGACCCAAGTAATGAAAGTAGAAGATCAGTACCAAGCCCAGGAAAGCCAGACCCAAAATCAAGCTGAAAAACACACCCAAGAGAAAAAGAGCTCTGATAAAATTAAAGTCCTTATCCTTGGCGGGACCGGAGAGATGGGGCAGTGGTTTACGCGTTTTTTAAAAGAGAAAGGGTATGAAGTTACAGTCTGGGGAAAAGGGGGAAAAACGGAAATTGCCAGGAAAATGGAGGTCCCTTTTGCCTCGGATCTTGAAGCAGCTATTCCGGAAAGTGATATAATAATAGTCTCCGTACCTATTAACGTAACTGAAGAGACTATTAAAGAAATTGCTCCAAAAATGAAGGCTGGAAGCCTCCTCATGGACTTTACTTCCATCAAAGTGAAGCCTGTAGAAGCCATGAGAAAATTTGCCCCTTCTGATGTTGAGATTTTAGGCACTCACCCAATGTTCGGCCCAACTATTCGCACTATCAGAGGGCAGACTGTAATCCTTGTCCCTTTAAAAGGGCGCTCTGAAAAATGGTTCCCAGTGATAAGAGAACTATTTGAGGAAAGTGGAGCCCATGTTGAAATCACTACTGCAGCTGAACACGACATGATTGTCTCGGTTGTCCAGGGGCTTACTCATTTTGCTTACATCAGCATAGGTATGGCGATTGATAGGTTAGACTTTGATTTAAAAAAATCCAGGAAATTTGTAAGCCCTGTTTACGACATAATGCTGGATTTCGTAGGCAGGATCCTCGGCCAGAATCCATATCTCTATGCTTTTATCCAGATGGAAAATCCTGGCGTTCTTGAAGTTCATGGGGCTTTTATCAGAGAATGTGAAGAACTCTCAAGCCTTGTGCGGGCCCATGATGAGGAGGGCTTTGTAAGAAAAATGAAGGCAGCTGCTCAAAAATACGGAGATACCGCTCATGCCTTGCGCAAATCGGACAAGCTCATCAATTCCAGAATAGCCGAATACGAGACTATCCTGAATTCCATCGGGAAAGTCTGTGGCTTTTCCCATATTTATTCAGGAAAAATCCATGTAGGTACGCTTGAAAAAGTTGGTCCCAATGAGATAGTGTTAACGAAACTGGTCTCAAAGGGTACTTCCCCCCACGTAAAAAATAAATTTATAAAACTCAAGCTTGAAAACATTCGGCTCCTTTCAGAATCCGAACTAAGAGAATGGAGAAACGAAAATCTTGAACATTCGATCAGGGACGTTTCAGTCCTAATCCCTGAAGGCGCTAATCCTGAAACTATCCTTAGCGCTATAAATACAAACAAACACCTTGCAGCCTGCGAAATAAGTGATATTTATACAGGACCTAACCGGGTAGAAACCGAAAAAGAAAGTAGAGAAGCAGAAAGGCTCGCTGTGACTTATAGGATAACTATTTTTGGGGATTGTGATGCAGATTCCGTCGAAACCGAGGTTGTAGCCCTGCTTTACGGCCTCGGATGCCGGATAAGGGAGAAAAATTTAAGGCTGAAAGAACAGAAAAACTCTGAGTCATACAATCAGCCTTAATAAACAGAGAAAGTAATTTAAACAATAAAAAAATATAAAGTATGATGTCTGACGCTCGATGGAAAGTTTCTCTCTTATTCGCAATCATCACTATTTCCATATTTTTTTCGATTTATTTGAATAGTGATGGAATTTTAGAAGGCATTGGAAATCAAAAAGGAGCTCGAATGGGGGCTAACGCTTCAAACTCCAGTGTTTTAAGCATAGCCCAGATCCCGGATCTTATAAATAAGCTGGAAACAGGTGACAATGACACGAAATTAGATNCCGCATCCAAACTTGGAAAACTCGGAAAGCCTGCNGCCAGTGCTCTTATTGAAAATATTGAGACAAACAATTCGAGTTCAGAAAGAGTAAATAGTTACGTGCTTCTTGCTCTCCTTGAAACCAGGGATGATAGAGCAGAAAATATTCTTTCCGAAAACCTTGAAAAGAACTTGACTTCAAATAATACTACAGCCGGGAGTATATCTGAAATACAAACCGGGAGAGAAATGTCAGAAGATACTCTGCAAGCCATGGAAGCAAAAGATATAGAGGTGAGAAAGCGTCTTGCAGATTCCATTGATCGTGAGTACGGAAATAAAACAGATGCTCTTGAAGAAGCCCTCAAATCAGAAGAACAGAACTCCAGTATCTATACTTCCATTGCATTTTCGGAACTAGAACCCCAGGAACCCGGAAATGAAACCGAAAAACTCTTTAAGGCTCTTAGAAGTGAAAATGGGTACACAAGGATTGCAGCTATAATGGCTCTTGGAGAGGGAAAAGAACAGGCTGCAGTAGAGCCCTTAACCAATACTATACTTAAAGATTATCCCCTTCCAAAAAACAGTGCAATCATTGCACTTGGAGAGATCGGGGATGAAAGGGCGATCGAAATTCTGCTGAAGCAAATGCAAAGTGACAGCGAATACACGAGAAGCCTTGTTGTTATTTCCCTTGGGAAAATAGGAACCGAAAGATCTTTACCGAATCTTATCTCGAGACTGAGAGACACGAGTGGAGGGGTAAGAAGTAATTCAGCTCTCGCACTTGGGAAAATAGGAAACGACACAGCAGTAGAGCCCTTAATTTTAATGCTAGAAAGCGGGAAGATTTCCGAAGGGAAAGCAAAAGATATTACGAATTCAAATTCAGATGTTCGAAAGAGTGTTGCCCTTTCACTTGGAGAACTAGGTGGCACTAACGCTTCTGAAGCTTTAACTGGTTTACTGAAAAGCAAAGAGGAAAAAAATAATGTCAGGATAGCTGCGGCCTCGGCCCTGGGAGAAATCGGAGCTCTCGGAACTGTAGAAACTCTTAAAGGAGTAATTAATGACAACAGCACAGATAATAGAGTCAAAAAGAAAGCTCTTACTGCTCTTGGAAAAACCAAAAACCAGGAAGTTGTAGGAATTCTTGTAGGAAAACTGGGAAATAGAGAATTCGGAGCCACTGCCAGAGAAGCTCTTATTTATATGGGAGAAAGCGCAGTTTATCCTCTAATAGAAAACCTGAAGACTACAGACAAAAGAGTCAAAAATGAGATCGCCTTAATTCTTATTGAAATCGGAGATCCGAAAGCGGTTAAGCCTCTTATTCTGGCTTATCAGTAATTTAGAAAGAAATTAAAAAAAGCGGCTGAAAAGCCGCATTCTTTTTTATTTAGGTCTATTTATTGCTGATTATCCGTATTTTTTTGAATAAAGTTTCGGAAGGAAAACTTAAACCAAACGGATCAGATCTTCCAGTGCAGCTTTAGGGTCTTTTGCTTTAACAATCCCTGATGCCAGGAGTACGCCTTTTGAGCCAAGGTCAAGGGCTGCCCTGAGGTCTTCACCTTTTGATATTCCGGCGCCGCAAAGCACTTTTACTTCAGAATTTATTTTTGCAACTGCCTCAACCGAGCCGCTGACGATTTCTGGATCGGCCTTTGAGACCGGAATTCCGCTACCTATAAGCTCCGGAGGCTCGATTGCAACATAATCAGGACCAAGGGCTGCGGCTGCTACCGTGGTCGGGATATTGTTAGTACAGATAACTGTCCTGAGTCCGAATTCTTTTGCCGCCTTCAGGGAAGCTTCGATCTCTGCTAGGGTCAGACGCCTTTCAGAGTGATTGATCAGAGTCCCTACAGCTCCTGCTTCTTTTATGCATTTTCCAAAAATATGTCCCGTAAAGCTACCTGCTCCTATTCCGTCCAGATGCTGGGAAAAAACCGGAAGTTCAACTTCCGAGGCCACTCTGTAAATGTCCGGAATCTGGGGAGCCACTGCAATTTCGATACCTGAATCTTCAGATACCGCTCTGCAGGCCTTTGCAATTTCCACTGCTCCCTTGCCTGTGCCCTGCATATAAGTCTTGTAGTTCAGTAAAATGAATGGTAAACTCAAGAAATATCCTCCTGAAAAGTGAAAAGGAAAAGAAAGCGCAACTTTCTACGCTTTCTCTGGTAGCTTTATGCCGAAGGCTTTGTAATACTTTACTTTTTTAGCAGCTTCGGCATTTTTTTCCGGGATTTTGGAATCTGCTCAGAAGTCAGTCATGACTCTGAACTGGTCAATTTCAGGTTTGTTAAGGCTGTTGATGAACTGCTCGGCAACTTCCCTAATGTCTTTTGCGTTGGTGATAGCGCGTCCGACCACAAGAATGTCAGCACCCTGGCTCAGAGCTAGAGGCACCTTGTCGAGACGGACTCCGCCTGCAACAGCAATCAGAGCTTTTGGAGCAACCTTCTTGATATCGGCAATATTGCCCCAGGCGTGCTCAGTACCTTCAATGTCAATTCCACGGTGGAGTTCAATGACATCAGGCATGATCTTAAGCTGCTTTAAGACAGAAATCGGGTCGGGCTGGTTGAGAGTGTCCATGACCGCATAGATGCCTGTTTTGTGGGCTTCCTCAATGAGCTTGTCAATAGTGCTGATAGGGGCAAGGGCAGAGACCACAATGGCATCGCCTGCAGCATCTGCAACCATTCTTGCTTCAAGGTTTCCAGTATCCAGAGTCTTTAAGTCAGCTACAATGAAAGCATCGGGCCTGACCTGCCTGATCTTCGAAATTACATCCACGCCATAACGTTTGATAAGGGGTGTGCCTGCTTCGATGATCACATGGTCACTGTTAGGAATCTGGGAGATGGCAGACATCACAAACTCTATGTTCGGGTTGTCAAAAGCAATCTGCAAGTAAGGTGGGTCCCAGAGCCTGATGACCTTGAAGCCCATAATAGCATGAGTGGATTTGTTGCTCTCCGCAAGCACGGTATCGATGTCCGGGAAGCCTTCCAGAGCGCGTTTGAGTGCAAGTTTTGTAGCGCCGTAGTTGTATCTGTAAATCTTGCTAAAGTCCTGAGCTTCTGGGTGGATGAAGACGCTTGCTACAATGACAAGGTCTTCAACCTGGTCCTTCGGGATTACACCTTCTTCGACAGAATCTGCTACTGCCTTTGCAACTGCTGCCTGGGCAGGTCCGAAAATCTTTGCCGCCTGTTCCATATTCTTTACAGTAACCTTTGGGATTATAAGGGTGGAAGGTTTGGGCGGCAGGTTTGGCCTGATGACGGACAGAAGGGGAGTGTGTCCTGCTGAAAGTTGAGTCAGGCCGTTTGCAAAAGCCTGTCCCACAGGACCATTCTTGTCTCCTATCATTAAATCTACGTGGGCAAGTTCTGAACCCTGCCCCATTAATGCTTCTCCTATCTGAAACATATTTGACCTCGTAAATATGGTAATGTGATATGTAAGGAATGTGATATACTGAGATAATCGTGTTTGTAAATCTAATAAGTTTGTAAATCTAATAAGTTTGTAAATCTAATAATGCACTCAATGGTAATGTGATATGTAAGGAATGTGATATACTGAGAGCATTGATAAATCGTGTACCTAATGAATTTATATCAAATTTAGGGATAGGATAACCCTTTTGCCTGCTAAATGCCAGCTTGATATAAATAATCTCGTATCATCCGGAAGGTCTTTCTCAAATTTCGAGATCGAACCTCAGGACCCCGATTCCGAAATTTCAGGATTGCCGGAAACTCCCTATCAAAGGGAAATTTTAGGACACATATCGTTCAGGACGCAGACTCCGCACCTGGGGGAAATAGGCCGACAGACATTTTGCCCTAATTTTACAAGCAAGAGATTAATA
>JGI24139J26690_1000022_pt1 | contig 17611 bp, 11 predicted proteins | sample BarGraIncu00221A_FD_26690 | JGI IMG/M metagenome (IMG submission 26690)
ACGCGAAGTTCCGTAAGGCCACAACCGCACTCAGCGACTGGAGTTTTGAGTGTCGCATCCGGCGCGTGGACGGTGAGGTTCGGTGGATTTGGGCAGCCGGGCGGCACAGCATCGATGCCACCGGAAACATGCGCAGGATGGCAGGGATCGTCCAGGACATCAACGAGCGCAAGCGATTGGAAGAGCAAACTCGCCGGCGAGCTGAAGAAATGTCAAAAGTGATGGAAGTGGCGCCTGTGGCCATCTTCATCGGCCACGACCCTCAAAGTCACAATATCACCAGCAATCGGATGGCAAACGAGTTATATGAAGCCGAAGCTGGAGAAAATGTCTCGGCGAACGCTACATATGTTCGGCGTTTATTCTGCAAAGGCCGCGAAATAACAGCTGACGAATTGCCCATGCAAAAAGCCGCCTTGAAGGATATCGAAGTACGCGACGTGGAATTAGATATGCTGTTGCCGAGCGGAAAAAGGCGAGTCATTCTGGGATCTGCCAGCCCGCTACACGATACCGACGGGCATGTGCGCGGTAGCATCGGCGCATTTATGGACATCACAGAGCGCAAGCGGATGGAGAAGGAACTGCACCAGAGCGAGGAGCGGCTACAGGTTATTATCGCAAACTCCCCGGACATCATCTTCGAGCAGGATCGCGATCTGCGCTACATCTGGGTATTCAACCCGACATCTCCATTATCTGCGTCCGATGTACTGGGCAAGACAGACTCGGAATTGCTACCGCCCGACCAGGCACAGCTACTTACATCGATCAAGCGCCGCGTTGCTCGACACTGGCATGCGCGAGCAGGCTGTCCTACTAGTTGACCCATGNCGGCGAATCACGATGGTTCGAAGCCGTCTACGAGCCCCGCTATGACGCGACCGGGCAGGTCATCGGTATACTCTCTTATACCCGTGACATCACCGAGCGCAAACAAGCTGAAGAGGCGCTGCGTGAGAGCGAGGAGAAGTACCGCAGACTCTTCGAGGCGATGCAGGAAGCTTTCTTCATAGCCGATATCATCACTAATAACGCAGGAGAGCCAGTCGACTACCGCATAATTGAGGCAAATCAAGCTCTTGAGACCCAGACAGGGGTTCCGCTGGAAAAATTTATTGGCAATACTGCGCTTGAAATATACCCAGGACTGGACACGTTCTGGGTTCAGACCTATGACCGCGTTGCCCTTACTGGCCTGCCTGTACACTTCAATCACTACGCCGACGTGCAGAATCGACATTACGAAGGGTCAGCATACCAGGTCCGACCAGGTAGATTTGCTGCTATTTTCCTAAACGTTACTGAACGCGAACAAGCTGAAGAGGCATTGCGGGAGAGCGAGGAAAAGTACCGCAATCTCATAGAGACTGCCACTGAAGGTATATGGATACTTGACGCTGAAGCCAGGACTACTTATGTTAATGAAAAAATGGCGGAGATGTTAGGATACAGTCAGGAAGAAATGATTGACAGATTTGCATGGGACTTTGCCGATGAAGAAGGCAAGNCTATCCTCAAAATGAACATGGAAAAGAGGCGGCAGGGTATCAATGAAACTTATGAATTTAAATTAATGTGTATGGACGGTTCCCCCTTATGGGTGCTTATAAGTGCTAAATCCTTTTTTAATAAAGACAGCAAGTTTACAGGCTCCCTGGGCATGTTCACTGACATCACCAAACGAAAAGAAGCAGAAAATGCTCTCAAAAAAGCACATGATAACTTAGAAAACTTAGTTATAGAACGTACAGCAGAGCTTGAGAAGGCTTATAAATCGTTGAAAGAAAGCGAAAAGGGTCTAGCTGAAGCTCAAAAAATGGCACATATTGGAAATTGGGACTGGAACATTGTAACTAATGAAATATACTGTTCTGATGAATTATATCGTATTTTTGAACTTAATCCTCAAGAAATCAGCGCGAATTACGACGCATTTTTTAGTTATTATGTACACCCCGATGATAGGGACTATGTGGATAATGCGGTTAAAAGAGCTTTAAAGGGAGAGCCATACAGCATTGATAATCGGATTATCACAGCCAATGGGGAAGAACGCACAGTCCATGCACAAACCGAAGTTATTTTCGATGAGATAAATAATATGTTCGAATGAGAGGAACCGTTCAGGATATTACAGAACGTAAAAAAGCCGAACAAGCGCTTGAGTTAAGCGAAGAAATGTACCGTATAGTTACGGAACAGACAGGGCAGCTAGTATACGATTATGATATAGAGGAAGATACTACTGACTGGGCAGGTAATATCAAAGAGATTACAGGATTTACTCCTAATGAGTTTGAAAGTATGAGTCTAAAGTTCTGGCTGTGCCGTATTCATCCGGAAGATCTGGATAGGTACCTGGAAAATTTTGACAAGTATATGAAATCTGGAGACACTTACAGGACAGAGTACCGTTTTAGAAAAAAGAATGAAGAATATATTTATTTTGAAGATAACGGGATCTGCCTGAGAGATGGAAAAGGTAACGTACACAGAATTCTTGGAGTACTTAAAGATATTACGGAAAGAAAGCAGTCAGAAAGTTTCCTTGCAAATATCGAAACTGCCCGCAAAAAGGAAATTCATCACAGAATCAAGAATAACCTGCAAGTAATCTCGTCTCTTCTTGACCTGCAGGCTGAAAAGTTCAGAGATAGAGGATGTGTTGAGGATTCGGAAGTTCTGAAAGCCTTCAGGGAAAGCCAGGACAGAGTGATGTCCATTGCCCTGATCCATGAAGAACTGCACGAAGGCCGGGGAACCAATACGCTGAATTTCTCACCATACCTGGAAAAGCTTGTTAAGAACCTTTTCCAGACTTATAGACTTGGAAATGCCAATACCAGCTTGAATATTGACCTCGAAGAAAATGTTTTCTTTGACATGGATATTGCAGTCCCGTTGGGTATAATCATTAACGAACTTGTTTCAAACTCCCTAAAGTACGCATTTCCGGACAAAGATAAAGGGTTAATTCAAATCAAACTTTGCAGGGAAGAATCCGCAGAATGTGCAAACAACATACCGGGAAGCACAAAAGAAGGTTTCAATGGCACCAATTTGAGTTTAACAGTTTCGGATAACGGAGTGGGTATGCCTGAAAGATTTAATTCAGAAAAATCTGAAACTCTTGGCTTTGAGCTGGTGATGATCCTTGTAGACCAGTTAGGGGGCAAACTTGAATTAAAAAGAGATCCAGGAACTGAATTCGTTATAAGGTTCACAGTAGCAGAAAAGAAGTAAGCATTCTTCCGTCAAGAACTATATCTGCCATATTTATCAATATCTAATCCAAAAGACAAAATGTAACCTGATCCAAAAGATACGTCTATAGTTTAATTGAGTTTTTAAAAACTATTGAAGTTTAAAGGAGAATTCTGACCTGAATCTGATTATTGATGCTTCATTTTTGGAGGGGTGACTGTCCGGGAAATCGGGGCGTTATTTAAAATTGGGGCAAAAGTTTCCATTTACCCGGGTCTATGGAGAAATAACTCGAATTTTTATTCTTACTTTTAAAAAAGTAAAAATTCTCGTACATATAGCTTTCTGGAAAGGTCGGAATTATTTTTGTAGAAGTTCAACACGTAATAAATAAATTCATGTCAGATTCACAGGAGAACGAGGAAAAAAAGAGAGGCCACCATAAACTATTTATACAATAGTTATAATTAGAGGGTTGCATCGGTGTAAGAGGTGCTCCCTAATGCAGCGGGGCAATAGGGTGGCGTACAAAACAAACCTCCAAGGTGCAAAGAAAAATGGAGATAAACAACTGGGCCCGTAGCTCAGTCCGGCAGAGCGTCTGGCTTTTAACCAGACGGCCTAGGGTTCAAATCCCTACGGGCCCGCCATATTCTTAATCATACCCGGGGAAAAGGCTATCCGCGGGAAACCTGGTCATATTTTTTTAGATGCTTTATTTTTGGAGGAAATTATTTGACAAAATTCAGCCTGCTCGACCATGAGTCGGTCCCTAAACATGAAATTATGTCTGAGGGCGAGTTAAAGTCTGTTTTAAGCAAATTTTCTATTGAAAAGGAACAACTTCCGAAAATCAAGGTGCAAGATCCTGTTAGTAAGGAAATAGGAGCTGCCCTCGGAGATGTAGTAAAAATCACAAGAAAAAGTCAAACTGCAGGGGAGGCAGATTATTATCGACTTGTGATCGAGTAAGCGGAGGGGAAACGTAACCGTTTACAAGATCATAATTTTTTTCAAGGAATGTCTTTTTGAATCCCATGCACCATCGTAAGGAAATACTCAACGACTGCATACAGATCTGATGTTCATAGCTTATCGATTTTCACTTTAATAAAGCAAAGAGGGTGCTATCATCACGTTAGACAGTAGTATACTATCGCAGGCTTATTTTACACGGGACAAGATAGTGCAGCACCATATCGATTCATTTAATAAGTTTATCGATTACGGGCTGCAAAAGATCATAGACGAACAAAGAATTATAGAAACTGACATTGAGGAGACCTATCTCAAACTCGGCAAGATCAGAGTAGAACATCCCGTGGTAAAGGAGGCAGACGGGGCAATCGAAAAGCTTTACCCAAATGAGGGAAGACTCAGAAACCTCTCATACTCAGGCCCTCTCTACCTGGAAATGAGTGTGGTAAAAGAGGGAGTCGAGTCCGAGGTCATGGAAGCAAAGATTGGACAGCTTCCGATTATGATTAAGTCCAAGATCTGCAACCTTCTGGGGCTTAGCGAGACTGAAAAAGTCCGCTATGGAGAAGATCCCCTTGATCCTGGGGGGTACTTCATTATTGGCGGTACCGAAAGAGTGGTCATGACCCTTGAAGACCTCGCCCCGAACAAAATCCTTGTCGAGTATGGAGAAAGATACGGCGATGATATCGAGGTTGCAAAAGTCTTCTCCCAGAAGCGCGGGTACAGGGCACTCGTAATCGTAGAAAGAGGGAGAAAGTCCTTGCTCGAAGTTTCTTTCCCTTCAATCTCAGGAAGAGTATTTTTTATTACCCTCATGAGGGCTCTTGGAATTGTAACTGATGAGGATATCGTAAACGCAGTTTCAAGTGATCCCGAAATTATCAAGTTCATGCTGGAAAATCTGGAAGAAGCAGAGGTCGAAACCCAGGAAGAAGCAATCGAGAAGATCGGGGCAAGGGTTGCTGCAGGGCAGGCCAAGGAATACCAGATAAAAAGAGCAAATTATGTCATTGACAGGTACCTTTTCCCTCATCTCGGAAATGATATGAGAGATAGACTCTCAAAGGCCCACTTCCTTGCAAGAATGGCTGAGTCCTGTTTCGAGCTGGCTCTTAAAAAGCGTTCAGAAGACGATAAAGACCACTATGCAAACAAAAGGCTGAAACTTGCAGGAGACCTGATGGAAGACCTCTTTAGAGTATCTTTCAACAGGCTGGCAAGGGACATAAAGTACCAGCTCGAGCGCGCAAATATGCGGAACAGAGAACTGAACGTTGCTACAATAGTTCGTGCAGATGTCCTAACTGACCGCCTTCAGCACCCCCTGGCAACTGGAAACTGGGTTGGAGGAAGAACCGGTGTGTCTCAGCTTCTGGACAGGAACGATTATATCTCCACTCTTTCTCACCTGCGCCGTGTAATTTCCCCCCTTTCCCGTGCCCAACCACACTTTGAAGCCAGAGACCTGCATGCAACCCAGTGGGGAAGGCTATGTCCTTCAGAAACCCCTGAAGGTCCGAATTGTGGCCTGGTGAAAAACTTTGCTGAGATGGTTGAGCTCTCTACAGGTGTAGAAGAGACAGAAGGCATAAAGAAAATACTATATGACCTGAACGTCGAACGTGTGGTTGTAAAGGTGCCGGAAATCCCGGCCAGAATAAAAGAGATCTTACTTGACGAGTTCGGAGAAGAAATCATCGAGGAGTTCGAAGAAACTCCGGCAGCTGAAAGCAAATACAAAGATGAGGAATTCTACGATTATTCAGAAATGGACGATACCGGATCAATTTTCGGTGATTAAGGGGTCGATGCCAGATGACTAAAGCAAAAGTATTCATAAACGGGGAGCTTGTCGGGACCCATGATAACCCTGCTGAACTTGCGAGCGAACTCCGAAAAATGAGGCGCCAGGGGTTCATATCCAGGCAGGTCAACATAGCTCTTAACGACAGCACCAGAGAAGTAATTATAAACTCCGATATGGGCAGAGCAAGAAGGCCTCTGGTAGTTGTGGAAAACGGAGCTCTCAAGGTAACTGAAGAGCATATACAGAAACTCAGGAACAAGGAAATCAACTTTGATGATCTTGTAAAAGAAGGCTGTGTAGAGTATATGGATGCTGAAGAAGAGGAAAATGCCTACATTGCCCTCTACGAAGCTGATATTACCATCAGACACACTCACATGGAGATTGATCCCGAACTTATGCTCGGTATTTGCACAGGAATGGTCCCTTATCCGGAACACAATGCATCTCCGCGTAACACCATGGGTGCAGCCATGATCAAACAGTGTATCGGAGTTGCAACAGCAAATCAGAAGCTCAGACCCGATACCCGTGCCCACGTCCTTCACTATCCTCAAAAGGCACTCACAAAGACAAGAACCTCTGAGGCAATAGGTTTTGATGACAGACCTGCCGGGCAGAACTTCGTGGTCGCAATTCTTTCCTATGAAGGGTATAACATTGAAGATGCCCTGATTTTCAACAAAGGTTCAATCGAAAGAGGGCTCGGGAGAAGTCATTTCCTCAGGACTTTTGAAGGAGAAGAAAGGAGGTATCCGGGAGGGCAGGAAGACAAATTCGAAATTCCTGACTCCGAATACCGTGGATCCCGCAGCGCTGACGCATACGCAAATCTGGATACCGACGGACTTGTAAATCCTGAAACTCCGGTTGGACCTAACGATGTATTGATTGGAAAGACCAGTCCCCCAAGATTCCTTGAAGAACCTACGGACTTTGGAATTGCAGTCGAGCAGAGGAGAGAAAGCTCGATTACCATGAGGTCTAATGAAACAGGGGTCGTAGATACCATCATTCTCACAGAATCCATTAACGGAACCCGTCTTGCCAAGGTAAAGGTAAGAGACGAAAGGATTCCTGACATCGGCGACAAATTCGCTTCCAGGCACGGGCAAAAAGGAGTTATTGGACTGAAGGTTCCGATTGCGGATATGCCTTTTACCGAATCGGGCCTGACTCCGGACCTTATGATTAATCCGCACGCAATTCCATCACGTATGACTGTAGGGCACGTCCTGGAAATGATCGGCGGAAAAGTAGGTTCCATGGAAGGCAGAAGAGTAAACGCAACAGCTTTCTCAGGAGAAAATGAAGATGACCTGAGGGAAGCCCTGAAAAAGCACGGCTTCGCCCACACCGGAAAAGAAGTTTTCTATGATGGGGCAACAGGCAGGATGATCCCTGCAGACGTTTTCATTGGTGTGATCCTTTACCAGAAACTGCACCACATGGTCACCTCCAAAATGCATGCCAGGTCACGCGGTCCGGTACAGGTGCTTACTCGCCAGCCAACCGAAGGTCGAGCCAGGGAAGGCGGTCTCAGGTTCGGTGAAATGGAACGTGATGTGCTGGTAGGACACGGAGCAGCCATGTCTTTAAAAGAGAGGTTGCTCGATGAATCTGACAAAGTGGTGGAACTTGTCTGCTCTCACTGCGGAATGATTGCAACATTTGACAAGCAGCGAAGCGTCTCTTTCTGTTCTGCCTGCGGGGCTGACACGGACATATATCCGGTAGAAATGAGCTATGCTTTCAAGTTGCTGCTGGACGAAATCAAATCTCTGGGAGTTGCTCCCAGGCTTAATCTTGAAGATGCAGTGTGAGGTGGAAGATGGCAAACGTACCTCCAATTCCGAAAAGAATTGCTTCTATTAAATTCGGTTTACTGTCCCCAAAAGAGATCCGTAAGATGAGTTCAACGCCCATTATCACGGCCGACACTTATGATGATGACGGATTTCCAATTGACATGGGGCTTATGGACACAAAACTCGGGGTTATTGACCCCGGGCTTCGCTGCAAGACCTGTTCAGGTAGGGCAGGTGAGTGTCCAGGACACTTCGGGCATATTGAACTTGTTGCCCCTGTAGTCCACGTAGGCTTCAACAAAGTGATCAGAAAGCTCCTTCGGGCAACCTGCAGGAAATGCAGTAGGATTCTGCTTGAACCCGTCCAGAAACAGAAGGTCCTAGGTCAGCTTTCAGGCATTGAGGAAATCGGACACATGCCCGATGACCTTATCAACGAGACTTATAAGGAAGCCAGTAAAGTAAAGACCTGTCCCTACTGCAATGAGGAACAGCTCGACATTAAATTCGAAAAACCCACCGAGTATCTTGAAAACGGGGAAAAACTGACCCCTACCGAGATAAGGGATCGCTTCGAGAATATCCCTGATGAGGATATAACAGTTATCGGAATGGACCCGAAGAACGCAAGGCCTGAGTGGATGATCCTTACCGTCCTGCCGGTGCCTCCTGTCACAGTTCGCCCCTCAATTACCCTTGAATCCGGGCAGCGCAGTGAAGACGACCTGACACATAAGCTGGTAGATATTATCAGGATCAACCAGCGTTTCCAGGAGAACAGGGAAGCTGGTGCCCCTCAACTCATCATTGAGGACCTCTGGGAACTCCTTCAGTATCACGTTACTACATTCTTTGACAACTCTGTCTCAGGGATACCCCCTGCAAGGCATAGATCAGGCAGACCCTTGAAGACCCTTTCCCAGCGTTTAAAGGGTAAGGAAGGGAGGTTTAGAGGAAGCCTGTCAGGTAAGCGTGTAAACTTCTCTGCCCGTACCGTGATCTCTCCGGACCCAAACTTGAGCATTAATGAAGTAGGAGTCCCCATGCCCATTGCACGGATCCTGACAATGCCGTGTATAGTGACGCCAAGGAATGTCGAACGGCTTAAAGTCTTTGTGCGCAATGGAGAGGATATCCACCCGGGAGCAAACTACGTGCTGCGTTCTGACGGCAGGCGCATAAAGGTAACCAATGTAAACAAAGACGACCTTGCCGAAAAGCTGGAATTCGGATGGGTAGTGGAGCGCCAGTTGAAGGATGGAGATATAGTGCTCTTTAACAGGCAGCCGTCTCTGCACAAAATGAGTATCATGGCTCACTCTGTTAAAGTTCTGCCTAACAAGACTTTCAGGCTGAACCCGGCAGTATGTCCTCCGTACAACGCTGACTTTGATGGGGACGAAATGAACATGCATGCCTTGCAGACTGAAGAGTCCAGGGCTGAAGCAAAGATCCTTATGATGGTTCAGGAAAATATCCTCTCCCCACGTTTCGGTGGTCCCATTATTGGAGGAATCCACGACCATATATCAGGGCTTTTCCTGCTGACCCGTTTTGAAAATCACATATCCAGTCACGAAGCTTACGACATTCTCCGGAAAAGTAGAGCCCGCAATTTGCCCAAGCCTACAGGTTACGATGACGACGGAAAGCCCTACTGGACAGGAAAACAGATATTCAGCCAGATCCTGCCCGAAAACCTGAATGTACAATTCTCAGCCCAGGTCTGCGCACACTGTGACACCTGCAAGAAAGAAGGGTGTCCGAACGATGCCTATGTGGTAATCCGAAACGGGGTACTACTTATGGGCACAATAGACGAAGCAGCTATCGGGGCATTCAAAGGGAAAATCCAGGACCGTATTATCAAAGAAATCGGGCCTGAGGCTGGATGCAGCTTCATAGACGATATGACCAAGCTTGCAATTCGGGCGATAATGCGGACAGGCCTGAGTTTCGGAATAGCTGACGAAGATATTCCAAAAGAAGCCAGGATCCAGATCAATGAGGTCCTTGGCAAAGCCGAAGAAGCCGTGCAGAAACTTATCAGATCTTACCAGAATAAGGAACTTGAATCCCTACCTGGCAGGACACTTGATGAGACAATTGAAATGAGCATCATGCAGAAGCTTGGGAAGGCCAGAGACGAGACAGGAGGAATTGCAGACAGCCATATGGGGCTCGAAAACTCGGCAGTTATCATGGCTCGCTCTGGAGCCAGGGGTTCCATCCTGAACCTTACTCAGATGGCAGCCTGTGTCGGCCAGCAGGCAGTGCGTGGGGAACGTATTCGCAGAGGATATGGAGGCAGAACTTTGCCTCATTTCGAAAAGGGAGACCTTGGATCGGATGCCCATGGATTCGTAAAGGCAAGCTATAAGAGTGGATTGAGTCCGACTGAATACTTCTTCCATGCAATCGGTGGTCGGGAAGGGCTTGTGGACACTGCGGTCAGGACATCCCAGTCAGGTTACCTGCAGAGGAGACTTGTCAATGCCTTACAGGACCTGGAAGTCCAGTATGACCTTACAGTCAGGGATACTAGAGGTGTGCTTGTACAATTTAAATACGGAGAAGATGGGATTAACCCCACAAAAAGTGACTTCAGTAAACCTGATACTATCCACAGGATTGTCAGTTCCGTAATAAACAAAGAGGTGGCCTGATGAGTATCAGCGAAGCTACGATCGATAGCATGATAAAAGACCTGCCTTTTCCTTCGAATGTTCTTAAAGCTCTCAAGGAAGATGTAATCAAAGCCGGCGTGAGCAAGAAGGAAATGGAAGAGATTATAGAAAAGATAATGGAAGAATATGAGGTCTCATGCATGGAGCCCTGTGACGCTGCGGGAGTTATTGCAGCCCAGTCCATAGGGGAGCCAGGCACCCAGATGACAATGCGTACCTTCCACTACGCTGGTGTGGCCGAGATTAACGTTACTCTTGGTCTGCCTCGCCTTATAGAAATAGTGGATGCCCGGAAAATTCCGAGCACTCCGATGATGACAATTGCCCTCTCCAAAGAGCATCCTGAAGACTTCGCTTACGACAGGGAAAAAACAAGAGCCCTTGCCTGGGAAATTGAAGCGACAAAAATCGACCATATCGCTGACGTGACAACTGACCTCTCCCAGATGAAACTGATAATAGACCTGCACGAAAAAGCAATGGAAGGCAGGAACATTACTATAGAACAGGTAAAGGAGAAATTTAACGAAGAACTGAACGTAATGGTCACTATCTCCCCTGATATAGATAATCAGATTATCATCGCCCCAGGAGAACCCTCTTACAGGGAACTCCTCCAGCTTGCAAAAAGTATCCACATTGTCACCCTGAAAGGGATAGAAGGAATCAAGCGAGTGGTGGTCCGCAAGGAAGGGGAGGAGTATACCCTCTATACCGAAGGCTCGGCTCTGCGTGATGTGTTTCAGTTCGAGGGAGTGGACAAGACAAGGACCAGCACAAATAATATCAATGAGATTTACGAAGTGTTGGGAGTCGAAGCTGCAAGAAATGCAATTATCAAGGAAGCCACAGATACCCTGCGCGAACAGGGTCTTACCGTAGATATCCGACATATCATGCTCGTGGCAGACCTCATGACCTGCGACGGAGAAGTAAAGCAGATCGGAAGACATGGAATCTCAGGTGAAAAGGCCAGCGTATTTGCACGCGCAGCTTTCGAAGTGACTGTCAACCATCTGCTGGATGCAGGCATGCGCGGAGATGTGGATAAGCTGGAGGGTGTCACAGAAAATATCATTGTTGGTCAGCCTATTAGAATGGGTACAGGCGATGTGCACCTTATAAGCAGAAGGAAAGAGGAAATAGAAGTAGCCGAAGAGTGAAGGCTTCAAGATAAGAGCCTGTGCTTCCGAACCTATAATTATTTAAATGTTTAACCTGATAGAAAACCGCTTCAGGTATGAATAACCTTTATGACACTCACCAAATCCTGCTGCAGAAACTTAAGTCCGCGAGGCTCATAACCAGAAAATTGATATAATGCATCAGGTATTTAGAGTACCATATACATGCCAGCCTGGATATCTTTATCGAAAAAAAGCTAGAGTGGATGAGCTATTTGAGATAAAGCCGGTGAAAATGAAGATCAGGCAGGCAAAAAGAAAAAAGTGGCTCCGTAGAAGAGCTAATTTGAGACAGAGTTGATGAAAATGAAGATTAATGTTGATAAATCTCTTATCAAGGCTGTGAAAACAGGAAAAGTAATCTTTGGAGCCAATCGGACCGTGGATACAGCAGCAAAAGGCTCTGCAAAAATGGTAGTTCTGGCATCAAACTGCCCCGAAGATATTAAAAAGAAAGTTCAGGCAACAAATGTTCCAATTCTGGAATATGAAGGCACAAGTGTAGAACTCGGGCCCGCTTGCGGAAAGCCCTTTACGATTGCAGCCATGGCAATCCTCGATGTAGGAGAATCGGATATCCTGGCAGCTACAGTTTAATAAAAGGAGTTGGCAACGTCTTGGGTGAAATAAGACTTACCGCAGAAAGCATCCATTACATTGCATTATTTGAAAATATGACGCGAGCAAAGATTCTCGACTGTATCCTGGAAGAGGAAAGGCTCGTATATGTAGTAAAACAGGGTGATATGGGGTTTGCGATAGGAAAAAATGGTGAGAGTATAAATCGCGTTAAAAAAGTCCTGGACAAACCCATAGAACTTGTGGAATATTCAGAGGATCCTGTCATCTTTCTAAAGAATGCCTTCGGGCCTGTGTCCTTGAATTCGGTAAACATTATAACTAAAAATAGTAAGCGATTAGCTTATGTAGAGGTACCAAATAAAGAGAAGGGGCTTGCAATAGGTCGCAGCGGCAAGAATATCGGAAAAGTAAAAATGCTTGCCCGTCGCCATCATGACATAGAAGACGTGATCCTGCAGTAATCTACCCTTACCTTAATTTACTTTGATCCATTAATCCGTCGTTAAAGGACAATCCGGCATCTAATGACTACAGGAAACTGTGATCAATTCTTAACTTGGAGAAATTAACAATGGCTAAAGGAAAATATGCAGCTAATATTCTAAAACAGACCAGGAAAAATGCCCGCTGGAAAGATTCATACTACGGTAGGCGTGTTCTTGGGCTGAACGTGAAAGCCGATCCTCTTGGTGGCGCACCGCAGGGGCGGGGTATAGTGTTAGAAAAGGTAGGAGTTGAAGCCAAGCAGCCAAACTCCGCAATCCGCAAATGCGTAAGAATCCAGCTCATCAAAAATGGGCGTCAGGTAACTGCTTTCTGTCCGGGGGACGGCGCAGTGAACTTCATTGATGAACACGATGAAGTGACCGTCGAAAGGATTGGAGGCCGCATGGGTGGTGCTATGGGTGACATTCCCGGAGTACGCTTCAAAGTGATTGCCGTAAACAATGTATGCCTGAACCAGCTGGTAATCGGCAGACTGGAAAAGCCCAGGAGATGATTTTCTTGCACAACATTTTCGGAAAATGGGACCCTACAGAAGTTGAGATCAGAGACCTCGGGATTAAGCGCTACGTCAGCCTTGCGCCTGTCATTGTTCCTCACAGTAGCGGAAAGCACGCCAGGCAGCAATTTAACAAATCAGAAATTTCCATTGTGGAGCGTCTGGCTAACAATCTGATGCGGACGGAAATTAACAGCGGAAAGAAGCAGCTGACCCTCCGCGCAGTTGAGGAAGCTTTCGATATCGTGAACAAGAAGACCAAGCAAAACCCGATCCAGGTCCTTGTGGATGCCATTGCAAATGCAGGCCCCAGGGAAGAAGTGGTCAGGTTAAAGTACGGTGGGATATCCGTGCCAAAGGCAGTAGACACTGCACCCCAGAGACGTGTTGACACTGCTCTGCGCTACATCAGCATGGGAACCAAAAACGCAGCCTTTAAATCCAAGCGCTCTGTCGCAGAATGTCTGGCAACTGAACTTATAGGCGCTGCAAACCGCGATACGAAATCTTTCTCTATCAACAGAAAGGATGCAAAGGAAAGAGTAGCAAAGGCAGCACGCTAATCAATTATGTGAGTTGCCCCGATTAAAAAAGTATCATTACTAAATTATGTTTGTTTAAAAGGTATCAGCATGGGACGAAGGAAGAAAATGGTCGAGCGCGTAACAACGCTCATGAATGAACCGGCTAAAATCAGGAACATCGGGATCGTTGCCCACATCGACCACGGAAAAACTACATTATCGGACAACCTGTTAGCAGGCGCCGGCATGATTTCAAAGGAACTTGCCGGAAGACAGTTATTCATGGACTCCGATGAAGAGGAACAGTCAAGAGGTATTACAATTGATGCCTCTAACGTTTCCATGGTTCATACTTACAATAATGAAGACTACCTGATCAATCTGATTGACACACCCGGGCACGTTGACTTTGGTGGGGACGTTACCCGTGCTATGAGAGCTGTGGACGGTGCAGTAGTGGTCGTGGATGCAGTAGAAGGCACAATGCCCCAGACCGAGACCGTACTCAGGCAAGCTCTTAGAGAGCATGTTAGACCCGTGCTTTTTATTAACAAGGTCGACAGGCTGATCAATGAGCTGCAGGTTGATTCTCAGGAAATGCAGGTTCGCCTTGGCAAAGTAATTGACCACGTGAACAAGCTCATCAAGAACATGAACCCGGCAAAGTTCAAGGCCGGCTGGAAAGTAGATGCATCAACCGGAACCGTAGCATTTGGCTCCGCTCTATATAACTGGGCAATCAGTGTGCCTATGATGCAGAAGACCGGGATCTCATTCAAGGAAGTCTACGACTATTGTAAGGTAGCGGACATGAANTCTCTGGCAGAAAGGTGTCCTCTGCACGCAACTGTCCTTGATATGGTAATTACGTACCTGCCAAATCCTCTTGATGCCCAGAAGGGAAGGGTACCTGCTATCTGGCACGGAGATCCTAACTCTGAAATTGGCAAATCCATGGCCACTGCAAATGCAGCCGGTGACCTTGCTTTCATGGTAACGGACATTTCCGTAGATCCTCATGCAGGAGAAGTCGCAACTGGAAGGNTATTCAGCGGATCTCTTACCCGTGGAATGGAAGTTTACACATCCGGGACTGCAAAAAAGAGCAGAGTCCAGCAGGTAGGCATCTTCATGGGCCCCGAAAGGCTCGAAGTGGAGATAATCCCNGCAGGAAANATTGCTGCAGTTACGGGCTTAAAAGATGCAATCGTAGGGTCCACAGTTACAACCCTTCAAGATATGATACCTTTCGAAAGCATCAGGCACGTAAGCGAACCTGTGGTGACTGTGGCTGTGGAAGCCAAGCACACCAAAGATCTGCCAAAACTAATCGAGGTCCTCAGACAGGTTGCAAAGGAAGACCCAACTCTTCAGATAACTCTGGACGAGGAAACCGGGGAACACCTGATGGCAGGTATGGGAGAACTTCACCTGGAAGTTATCGCCCACAGGATCCAGAGAGACAAGAATGTGGAAATCACCACAAGTAAGCCCATTGTTGTCTACAGGGAAACCATCAAGAAAAAGATCGAGCCTATAGAAGGTAAGTCTCCTAACAGGCACAACAGATTCTATATTTTTGTGGAACCCCTTGACACTGCAATTGTCGATCTGATTAAGTCCGGCGATATCAGCATGAACATGCCTGAGCTTGAACGCAGACAGAAGCTCCTCGAACTCGGCATGGGAAAAGAAGAAGCAAAAGGCATTGCTGGCATCCACAATTCCAACATCTTCATAGACATGACTAAGGGTATCCAGTATCTGAACGAAACAATGGAACTGGTGCTCGATGGATTTGAAGAAGTTATGCGGGCAGGCCCCCTTACCAGAGAGCCTGTATCAAACGTGAAGTGCGTGCTTGTAGATGCAAAACTTCACGAAGACGCGATTCACAGAGGTCCGGCCCAGGTAATTCCCGCAACAAGGCAGGCCATTCAGGCAGGGATGCTTATGGCAGAAGATAGCCTTCTCGAACCTTATCAGAAGGTTTTTATCCAGGTGCCCCAGCTCACAATGGGCGGTGCAACAAAGGAACTGCAGGGTCGCCGCGGAATTATCCTTAACATGACCACTGAAGGAGACCTGGCAATTATCGAGGCCAGGGTGCCTGTGGCCGCAATGTTCGGATTTGCCGGCGAGATCAGGTCCGCAACAGAAGGACGTGCCATGTGGAGTACTGAATTCGGAGGCTTCGATATCGTGCCGTCCAGCATCCAGATTGAAGTAGTAGGCCAGATCAGAGAGAGGAAAGGCCTCAAGAAAGATCTGCCCAAAGCCGTTGACTACCTTTCAATGTAAGCGGAGTTTTCCGCGTCTCCTTAATATTTTTAAGGTTATACCTGTCTCCTTCAGAATGAATCAAAAATATCTCGACTGACCTGGAAGGGAAAAGAATCCCTATCGGTTCGAGGATAAGGCCAATCGGAAAGCTTTAAGACAAGGTATGCCTATATTGGGGAAAAACATCCAGGTCGCTGGATATTCATAAAGTATTGGCTCAAGAAAAAGGCAGAAAGGGAAAACCTGCCCTAATCTTAATATAGTAAATATTTGATATACGTTTGAAACTCACCCAGAACTAGAGGAGAATTATAATATGGCAGCAGAAAAACCGCACTTGAATTTAGCAGTGATTGGTCACATTGACCACGGTAAATCAACATTCGTAGGACGCTTAATGTACGATGCAGGAGCTGTAGCTCCACACATCATCGACAAGTTTAGAGAAGAAGCAAAGCAGAAGGGTAAGGAATCCTTCGCCTTTGCATGGGTTATGGACTCTCTTAAGGAAGAGCGTGAAAGAGGTATTACAATTGATATCGCTCACAAGAGATTCGATACAGACAAGTTCTACTTCACAGTCGTAGACTGCCCAGGCCACCGTGACTTCGTAAAGAATATGATCACCGGTGCTTCCCAGGCTGACGCCGCTGTCCTCGTTGTCGCAGCACCTGATGGTGTCATGGCCCAGACCAAGGAACACATCTTCCTTTCCAGAACCCTTGGTATTAACCAGCTGATTGTCGCAATCAACAAGATGGATGCAGTAGACTACAGTGAGGCAAAATTCAAGGAAGTCGTGGAACAGGTATCCGGTATTCTTAAGATGATCGGGTTCAAGCCAAGTGAAATTCCCTTCGTTCCAACCTCTGCGTTCTATGGTGACAATGTCGTCAAGCTCAGTGAAAAAACTCCCTGGTACAAGGGCCTGTCCATGATGCAAGCCCTCGACAACCTTAAAATGCCTGAAAAACCATCCACTCTCCCTCTCAGGATCCCTGTTGAAGATGCATACACCATCTCAGGCATCGGAACCGTACCTGTAGGCAGAGTCGAGACCGGTGTCATGAAGAAGGGCGACAAGGTCGTTTTCATGCCTGGTGGAACAGTTGGTGAAGTCAAATCCATTGANATGCACCACGAAGAAATTCCGCAGGCATTCCCAGGAGACAATATCGGGTGGAACGTCCGCGGTCTCGGCAAAAACGATGTCCGTAGAGGAGATGTCTGTGGTCATGTCGACAACCCGCCAAAGGTTGCTGACGAGTTCGTAGGCCAGATTGTTGTTCTCCAGCACCCTTCCGCAATCACTGCCGGATACACGCCTGTGTTCCATGCTCACACCTCTCAGGTCGCATGCCAGCTGATTGCCCTTAACAGGAAGCTGGACCCGAAGACCGGGCAGACTAAGGAAGAAAACCCAGCCTTCATCAAGGCCGGAGACGCAGCAATCGTTACCATCAAGCCAACAAAGCCGATGGTTATTGAACCAGTAAAGGAAATTCCACAGCTCGGCAGGTTCGCTATCCGCGATATGGGTATGAC
>JGI24139J26690_1000026_pt1 | contig 17324 bp, 12 predicted proteins | sample BarGraIncu00221A_FD_26690 | JGI IMG/M metagenome (IMG submission 26690)
AATAAGAAGAAAGAGAAAGAAGGTAAAACAACTGACACAAATGTAAGTTGATTCTGTTTACGTTTCTAATCCTGACAGGTTTTTTATCTGTCAGGATTTTTTTTATGGAGATAGAGTAGGGAGCGGCAGCCGAAAAGCTTTACGAGTAGGCAAAATAGAACATGTTTATTTTTAAAATGAAATCAAAAATTGAAATGCGACAGATCATGAAAAAAAATGGATTGTTTTTATTTTGTTTGTGTTTTACTATAACGACTCTAGCTCAATCAATTAATCAAGAAAGCTCACATTCCCGAGCTGTAAAGGCTTTAGTCATTATATATGATATAACATATCCTAATAATAACCCGTTAATAAAATCTGCTTGGAGCAACAAAGCCATCACTATGATTTACGGCTCGAAAGTCAACACGGCAATTTATACTGAATCGGGAAATATCCAATATACGTTATCAAACGATTATAATGAAAATTGTTTTCAATTATTCCCTAGGCAACAATTTATGATTAAAGGTAATAGAAGTGAAAAGCCCTCCTTGCCTGATAATATGAAAATGAATCAAACAATTTCAAATACAAATCAAACAAAGCATATAATGGACTACGATTGTTCAGAATCCAAGATTGTCTTAGAAACACAAGTCGGTAATTCTAATCTCTCGTTAACACACTATTTTTATACTTATAATAATTTAAAGAATTATGAAACTAATTATACGAATATAAAAGGAGCTACTGGACTTTTATTCGGATGCGATATGGATTTATCTAATGGAGTTATGCAGATATGGAGAGCAAGATCAATTACAGAACAAAATGTTGATTCTACATTGTTTGACATTCCTAAAGATTATACAATATATTCAAATGCTGAGTATACTCAAAAATTATTAACAGATAAACCTTTCCAAAAAGAAATGAATAAAGAGTTTGGAATAAATGATAAAGTTTTTAAAGTCTCGAAATGGAAAACATTTTTTGATATTTTGTTGAAAGTAACTCCTGATATATTAAGATTGACAACTGATGTCATCAATAATAATTCAGGTAACAAAACGGCTAGTTCAAGTAATATTTCTGCCAATTCTGAATCTAACAAAAAAGACAATAGCATTAATTCTTATTTAGGAAGTGAAGCAAATAAAATTAATGGACAAGCAAATAAAAGTAGTGATTACTATTATAATGATTATAGAAAACGCGCAGAAAAAGAAGAAACTGATTCAGAATATTATAAAAATCATGGCGATAATGCAAAAGCTGCCGATTGCTTAATACGTGCAAAGGAATATAGAGAAAAGGCTGAAATCTACAAACCTAAATAGTAAGTTCTGGTTTCAATACTGTAGATTTATAATTAGTGGTAAGATTTTTAGCTTCAATACATTGATACCAGATTTCGCTCCAAATGTCGTTTTATAAATAACGGAATATCCCGAAAATCTGAAATAGAGCAGAGAGCAAATGCCGAAAAGCTTTACGAGTAGGTAAAAATAATGAAAAAGAATAAATAGAGAAGGTTTTTATTTTAATAATTTATAAATAGAATATGAAACATAAGTTTATAATATCATGTGTAGCTTTTTTGTTGAGCTTGAATTCTTATTCAGCATTTGCACAAGCTGGTCAAATTGAATCTATTGATAATGTAAGAGCAGAAGTGAGAAATGATTCGTTATTGATCTCATTTGACTTGAATACACTTCAAAAGATTGAGTCAGTATGGGTAGAAATTCGAACAGCAGACGGTAAAAAGATTGTAAGTAATTCGCTCGATAACAGAAGCTGGAACAAAGTTGACACTTCGCGAAATCGTAAAATAATCTGGACCTATGCGTTGGATAAGGTTGATTTAGCAGGTCAAGATCTTCTTATTGATGTAAAAGCAAATGTTGAAGCACCGGCAATAGCTGTAGCACCCGAACAAAAACCGATTGTAGCAAAGTATCCTCTGCTGAGGCCGGGAATTGAACTTGGTATTGAGCCAAAAGTATTCGGAAATGGATATGGTAATACCAATATTACGATGACTCTTGAATACATAGCTAAGCCGTCATGGTCAATCCTTAGTGGTATAGGATATAATTTTTCTAGTATAGAATATCGTAATATGCAAAATAGCTATTCTGATTCAAATGATTATTGGAGCATTGTTGTACCGCTAACGGTAGAATACAAATTAAATAGCGGACGTTGGTTTCGCCTTTATGGTGGAGGAGGAATTCAAAACAGGATTATCATTAAGGCGGATGATAAGTATTTGAATATTGGGCAAGGACTTAACAGATATGTATTCGGTCTCAAGGCAGAAGCAGGAATTGAAATACGAAGTGTTAGATTGGGTGCTACTTATGTGTCCGATATAACTTCTTACTCTGTATTTAATGAAAAAATATCCTATTTAGGGTTTACGTTAGGTTGGAGATTTGGTGGATCCAAAGCTTATATAAAATAAATGTTCGAATAAGTTGTTTTCAAAATAGTTTGATTATGAATAAAATAAATACTATAAAAAGAATATTCTTTTTGATAATGGTTACTGCTTCTATGCTGTCTTTGTCATCGTGTCATGATGAAAAGGATTTGCAGAATCCGACTTCAGCCCTCTCATTTACAACGTACGATTCCAAAACAAATTTATGTACGTACACACTCAATACGGATGACAATAAAGCCATAAAATCAATTTATATCTACAAAAATGATTCGCTGATATATAAAGACGGGGCAACAACCCGTTCGTCGGTTAAACAATACTCAAATGTATCAGCTACCTGTAAATATACTCTTGATGGGTATAAAATACGAGCTGTAATTGAAGATTTTGGGGGTAATGTAACGCAGGATACGCTCAGTTCTCCAGTTGTTTCAGCTGTGTCTTCACCTAAAGGAGGAGAAAGTTTAACGCCTGGTACTACTCAAGCAATCACATGGACAAGTAATTTTTCGGACAAAGTGAATATTCAATTGTATACTGATACTGCATGCCAGACTATTGCAAGTAATGTATCGAATACAGGGAAATACACATGGACGGTTCCAACTACTGTACATGCAGGTTCAAATTATAGAATTAGGGTATCAAGTGCAGTAATTGATGCCGCAAAATGCCTAAGTAACAAGTTTACTATAACTCCATTTATAACTATATACAGTCCTACTTCTACAGTTAGTGCATATTCAGGTAGTAGCTTATATTTATCATGGGGAGACAATTTGACGGAGAATGTAAAAATAGATTTATACAAAGGAAGTTCATTATATGCGAATATCGGCACTTTTATAAGTTCCAACTATCTTTTATATTATAATTGGACTATCCCAACATCTGTACCTGCCGGATCGGACTATAAAATAAGGATATCAAGTTCAACAAATAGTACCGTTTATACTGAAACGCCAACTTTTACAATTTCGATACCTGCTACTCAGAGCATACAAATCACATCGCCTGTTACTAATGGATCTTGGGCTGTTCAAAATCCGGCAACTATTACTTGGACCGGTGGAAATTCTTCAGATAATGTGAAGATTGAATTACTTAAAGCAGGGGCTCTTATTCAAACAATAACTTCCAGTACTAAAAATAGTGGAAGTTATTCTTGGACTGTTCCAGATACAGGCATAAGTATTGGAGAATATTCTGTTAAGATTACCGACCTTAATAATACAAGTTTATATGCAACAAGTGGCTCTTTTTGGATTGTTGCGTCGGCTTATTTTTCGTCACCGAGTACCTCACTAAGTTTGCTGACGGGTGATCAGGTTGCGGTTTCATGGTATATAAATCTTCAGCCACTTTCGATGAAGTTATTATTATTTGATGGCAGTGGCTCGACGGTTTTGACTATTGTAACATTAGCTGGTGTAAAAGGCACGAGTAGTTATGTTTGGACATTACCTACATTACCTGCCGGATCATATCAGATAGTATTATCAGCATCGTTTTCTGGAGGAATTACCACTACAACTGGTACTAAACAAATCAATATCTCTTCCAAATAATACACAATTTATTGAAATATGAAAAATATAACGATAATAATCGCAATAGTATTTACTTTTTCCATTCAGTTGACATTTGGCCAGACCACCAAGACCATTTCAGGAAAGACTCTGTTGTTTCATGTACCTGAAAAGCAACTGCTACCCGAAGTGAAGCGCGAAGTGAAACAACAAGTTGAGAACAAAGAACAAAAAATTCAAGATCAACTAGAAGAATATCTGGAAAAGCTTCGGCAGAATAATCAGATTTCGAAGAATTTGCAAACTGGTGTCAATATAACAGTAGTAAACGAAAAAACTCCAACCGGAGAAATTGAACAGAACCTACATGCAAAATATAATTATGAGATTTTGAATAATGTCAATAATGTTAAAGGTCAGATTGATGATTATCCTGCAGGAAAGTATAAACTTGGATCATCCAAAGCTGCTATGAGCACTATGCAGATTCTGAAACAAACCATTGAAACAAACTTGGCTGAGTTTCTTACCAAAGGAACCCGGGTGACAGTGAAAATTACAGGAACAACAGATGCTTCGCAAGTAAAAGGGAAGATTCCGTATGCCAATGATTATGGAAACATCGAGTCATGTACTTACTTTTTAAACGACCAGTTAAGCAGTCTTTCTGTTGATCAAAATAGTGGTATTACATCCAATGAGCAACTGGGATTATTGAGAACTTTTGGTGTCCGACAATTTATGGATACCTACATTGAACCGCTGAAGAATACGACAAACTCTTATGAACACTTTGTTCAGACCAGTAATGAATTGGGAGGGAAAAACAGACGTGTTACCATTGAACTTGTAGTACACGATGCCTTAAAGAACTATAAGCCGAAAGCTTCTGAGGCCGCTGTTTCAACAGCTGAAAGTACAAAAAAAGTGGATGTTCCTTTAGTGAACAATTCGGATGTTGACAGGAATATCCCTCAAAATAAAATTATTAATGAGAATACTTATGCTTTAATTATCGGTAACGAGGATTATGCCAGCCAACAAGCTGACTTAAATTCAGAAGTAGACGTTGACTTTGCCGTACATGATGCCGAAGTATTCAAAGAGTATTGTATAAAAACCTTGGGACTTAAAGAAGAGCATATCGTTTTTATGAAAGATGCGACTGCTGCTAAAATGAATCGGGGGATAAACAAACTGGTACAAATATCTGAAGTACTTCATAACAACATGAATATTCTGGTTTATTATTCAGGTCACGGATTACCAGATGAAAAAACAAAAGATGCTTATCTGATTCCGGTAGATGTTTCTGGATCAGATATTACTTCCGGGATTAAAATAGATGATATGTATAAACGCCTGACCGCTAACTCACCTCATAAAGTGACTGTATTTTTAGATGCTTGCTTTAGTGGTGGTGGACGAAACAAAGGGCTTTTAAGCTTGAAAGGCGTAAAAGTCAAAGCTAAAGAAGAAACCCTTGGTGGAAATCTGGTTGTGTTTACATCTAGTACCGGAGAAGAAAGCTCTGCTGTATATAAAGACAAAAGTCATGGTATATTCACCTATTATTTGTTGAAAAAAATGCAGGAAACCAAAGGCGATGTTACCTACGAGCAACTTTATAATTACGTCAATGAGCAAGTAAAGCTGCAGAGTATAGTAATCAACAGTAAAAACCAGACTCCTACCGTTTCAGGAAGCGATGCTGTTGTGAACAAATGGGAGAATTGGAAACTGAAGGAGTAGTTTATTTATGCATTCAATGAATGTAGGGATGGATATTGTGATGCAAATAATCGCTGAAGGAATTGCCGAAAGGGGAAAAATAAAGGAATAAAATTTCATCAAACAAGACGGGTTCGAAAACACCTGTCTTGTTTTTGAGAATATACGAAAAATCCCGAAAATCCGAAACAGAGTAGGGAGCAAATGCCGAAAAGCTAATATAGAGTAGGCAAGCCCGTCGTAACAATACGATCAAGATATTTTGATCCGAACTAGAATTCAAATTGATTCTTTTTTATTAGCGTAGTACTTTGTATCTACTAAATATTAATTAGAATATTGAAAATTCCGATGGTTAACCTATTCATTAACTGCTGACCTGTAAATAGAATAACTGTAATTGTTCATTTCGAAGAAACTTTAAACAAGATAGCTATATTATGACAAGAACAATACAAGTACTTATTCTGCTGACCTGTTTTTTAGGTGGTGTAGATTCTCAAAACATTGGTTCGAAAGGAGATTCAGAAACGCAAGAAGAAATTGTAGGTCTAAGAAACAAAGTAGATAGCTTGAACTATGCTTATGGTTTGTCTTGGGGTGATAGCATAAAAAATTACTACTTCAAAAATGATTCGACAGACTTCCCAATGATAGTATTCATGGATGCTTTAGATTCAGCATATGTTCAAGAACTAAACCATGTTGAAATATATAAAAAGGGAATTAAAGTTGGATATTTCATTAAAAAGCAAAATTTTAAAACATTAATGGGTGATTCTACAATTGCTTACAATCAAAAATTGGTAGAAGTTGGTTTGATTGATGTGTTGAATGGCAGCTATTACTTAATGAAACCAGTAGAAGCGAAACTATTTATACAACGAAAGATGAATAAACCAACATGTGGATATGTAGCTGATAGAGATGAAATAACAATTAGAATACTTAATTATGCTTATGGTATGACTATAGGTTCAAGCATCAAAGACGATTATATTAAAGGTGATTCTGCAAATTCAAAAATCAAATCGTTTATTGCAGGCTTAGTCGTAGGCGCTAAAGAAGTTGAATATAAATACATTAAATTAGTCGAATTGGGAACTGATTTTGGTGTTTCGTTAAAAGAGCAAGCCAGGTTAGGGTTTATAAATGATTCAACCCTAAAATTAAATACCGAATTAATTAAGCAAGGACTGATACGTGGATTATTAGGTTATGGTATTGGGGTAGCTCAAGATGAACGAGAGTATTTGAGAACAACTCTGCAAACCCATAATAATAAAAATATAGAGAAAATAAATATAGGGAACAAAGCTGCAGGTGAAAAGTTCTTAGCCGAAAATGCCAAAAACCCAGGATTTATTACTACTGCTAGCGGTTTGCAGTATGAGGTTCTAATTAAAGGAAATGGTCCACTCCCTAAAGACAGTAGTAAAGTAAAAGTAAACTACAGAGGAACTTTGATTGATGGCACTCTTTTCGATAATTCGAAAGAGCCAATAATATTTCCTGTCAATCAGGTTTTAAAAGGCTGGACAGAAGCTTTAAAATTAATGTCGGTTGGTTCAAAATTCAAGATCTATTTACCACAAGAATTAGCTTATGGAAGTAAGCAGCAGGGACTAATCAAACCATTCTCCATGCTCATTTTTGAAATAGAATTGCTTTCGATTGAAGAATAAATAGAAATGTTTCGGTTTCTCTAATTTATATCGGAGTCTGTGTGTAGTGGAATAAGTTTAATTTAAATTTATCAGATGTGATTATCTGTAGTATATAAAATCACATTAAAACTTAATAGATTTGATTTTATTGGAAATGATAATTAAAATAAACTATCAGAGGCTGAAACATAAAGGCTAGATGATTAAATATAAAAATAGAATATGATTACAACAAACAGAAGACAATTCGTGAATTTAAGGATATTCGGAATTCTATTAGGTATTAGCATAAGTTTTTCACTAAGTGCACAAACCTGGAATTTAATCACTACTGCTACAACTTCTGACGCTTCGGCATCAAGCTATTTTGGTAGTGCAGTAGCAATGGATGGCGATTACGCTGTGAGTAGGGCTGTTGGTGCTATTTATATTTTCAAACGCGACGAAACTACTTATGCATGGATACAGAAACAAAAAATTTTGATTTCGAGTAGTTATAACTATGGTAATTGCTCTGTTGCTATTTCAGGTAATTACATAGCGGTAATTGGAGGGAGTAGTGTTACAACAGGTTCTTTATATATATTCGAAAGAGATGTTGCTAATGATACATGGTCGCAGCAAAAAGTATTAACTCCATCTGATGCTACGGGTTTTAGTGGAGCTGTGAGTATTTCAGGTAGCTATATTGTAGCCGGAGCTACCTCCGAAAGTGAAGATGCAAATGGATCAAATACGATATCAAATGCAGGTGCAGCATATATATATGAGCAGGTTTCAGGCATTTGGTTAGAACAACAAAAAATTGTGGCAAATAGTAATCGAAATGCGAACTCATATTTTGGTAATTCTGTTGGTATCTCTGGTAATAATATTGTAATTGGTGCTAGTGGTTACGATGCTGACATTAGTGATTCTTACTGTACTGTGGGTAATGCATATGTTTATGTAAGAGATCCAATTTCAGATATTTGGTCAGTGCAAGGTAATATTTTTACTGGGGTTAATCCTAGTTTGTATGATGTAGATGAGGCAATTACAGCATTGGTTAGTTCTGTAAGTATTTGCGATAAATATATTGCAGTTGGCTCTTATAAGAATGTCAGATTATATGGTTATGGTAATAATGGTTATTATAATAATAATTATTTTTATGGCGGAGCAGTCTCCATTTACAAGAAAAATTCTGCTGGAAATTGGATATTACAACAGACACTTTATAATACATCAACATGGAATGGATATTATTATAATGATGAGTATAACCCATATGTGAATTCATTGTCTATTTCTGGCGAATATCTATATTATAGTTATAGTAGTTGGAGATATTTGTATAAAAATGATCTTTTGGGAACTTGGGCACAATTACAAACATTTTCTTCTGGTAATTCAGTTTGTCTTAAGGACGAAGATCTCACTATTGGAGACAATTCAACAGATACAAATACAGGAACAGTATATTTCTATAAAATGGCACCATATACTACACTTTTGTCTACTACTGCGAGTATAGGTTCAACACAAAATCTCACCACTTCTGTCAATTTAATATATAATACCCCTTTTACCGCTACCTCTAATCAACCTTGGTTAAACGTAAGCCCAAGCAGCATAAGTCCGGTTGTAATTTCAGATACTGTTCCTCTTACCTTTACAGCTTCTGTAAATAATACAACAAGTGCCCGCACAGCCAAGGTTACTATAGCAGGAACCGGAGTAAGTAATCAATATGTTATAATAACACAATATGCAGATCCGGTTATTACATGGGCTACCCCAGCTGATATAACTTATGGTACTGCTTTAATTAGTACACAATTAAATGCTACAGCAAATGTAGAAGGCACTTTTACCTATACCCCTTCATTAAGTACTGTCCTAAATGCAGGAACAGCCCAAACTTTACGGGTGGATTTTACCCCTAAAGATGCTGCAAATTATAGTTCGGCAAGTAAAACGGTACAAATTAATGTAAAGAAAGTAGTTCCTTCTATAACATGGACTACACCGACGGATATAACTTATGGTGCTGCTTTAAACAGTACTCAATTGAATGCCACTTCCAATGTGGTTGGTACCTGTACTTATAATCCAATTGCAGGGACTAAACTAAATGCAGGCTCGGGTCAAACTCTATCAGTTCGGTTTACACCTATGGATACAGTTAATTTCGAATATGCAGATAAAACAGTTCAACTCAATGTAAAAAAGGCAACGCCTGTTATTACATGGTCAAATCCTACTGATATATATTATGGAGAAACGTTAAGTTCAACACAATTGAATGCAACAGCGGATGTAGAAGGCTCTTTTACCTATAATCCGGCAATTGGTACAAAATTAAATGTCGGAAACGGACAAAGTCTATCGACTCAATTTAAAGCCTCTGATGAAATAAATTACGAATTGGTAAATAAACAATTTTCAGTCAACGTAATACAACCAATTTTATCAGTATCCACTGCCACGGTTAATATTAGTTTTACCGGAAGGGAAACGTCCACATTAACAATAAATTCTAACTGTCCTTGGGTCGCAACTTCAGATCAAAAATGGTTAACACTAAGTTCTTCGTCAGGAACAGGTGATGGCACTATTATTTTATCTACTACAGAAAATAATACTGACTTCGATCGCACTGCAATAATAACTATTAAAGGGTCAGGAGGAACGAGCAAAACTATCACGGTAACGCAAACAAAAAAATTACAAATAATTGCAAATATAATTCGTAAATGGAATGATGTATTGGTCTGCAATAATAGTGACAAACTTTTTATTGACTACCAATGGTATAAAAATGATGTATCCATTATCGGCGAAACCAAGCAGTATTATCAGGAACTAGGAGGCTTAAATGGAAACTATTATGTAAAAGTTACGACTTCCGATGGAACAAGTGGAATTTCAAACACTATAATCGATGTCAGTAAGGCTTCGAAATCAATTAAAGCATACCCAAACCCAACACAAGTTAATCAAAATTTTAGTTTAGAAATCAAAGCAACCGAATCTGATCTTAAACAAGCTGAACTCACGATTTCATCCGTTAGTGGTCAGGTCATTTTTCGAGATAATAACTTACAACAACAAATGCAACTGAACGGATTATCACGTGGCTGTTATATCATTCATATTCGCCTAAAAAATGGAGAATTACTGAGCGAGAAATTAATGGTCAATTAAAAAATTGGAAAATGAAGACAAAAAAATATATATTGATTCTTGCAATCTTATGCTTAGCTGTTGTGCAATCTAGTGCGCAAAAAGATGAAACAAAGAAATATGAGTTTGGTATAAACGGCTTCTATGGATTGTCGGGTTTGAGCGGGTCTGTAAATAATGGTAGTATAACTTCAGGATTAGGCTATAAGTTATCAATAGATGGAGAATACTTTTTTGCCTCTCATATTGGTTTGGGTATTGGAACGTGTTATGCTACTTATACATCAAAAGCAGATTTGAATAGTTACACGTCAAATGCACCTGCAATTGATGACGAGGGGGGGAGTTTTGAATATAGGGTAAAAGCTTCCGGTATAAAGGAAAAATTGAATTTGACGGCAATAGAAGTTCCTGTTTTTATAGCTTATCGAAAAGTACTCTCTCGAAAAATTAGACTTCAAAGTCATGTGGGTTTAAAAGCATCGATTCCAATAGAAGCTACTTACCAATGCACCAATGGAGTCACTGAAACAAAGGGGTATTATATAAGCAATAATGTTGAATTTGCTAATATGCCTAATCATGGTTTTCAAACCATTGATAGAATTAATTATTCGGGGAATTTATCTACAACAATTGCTTATTCTATATTTGGAAATGTTGGGATAACTATACCCATGGGTGTGATAGGATTAAACTTAGGAGTTTATGGATCGTATGGATTAAATTCGATATTAAAACCGCGAAGCAGTTTTTTAATTGATTATCCTGATAATTATAATTCATTAAGTTCTCTGAGTGGAAAGGTATCTCTTATTAGCGGGGGAATAAGGGTTGGTATCAATTTTCCTTGTCGGTCAGCTAAGATTAAGGCAGCGCGTATAAAAACCTCTCATGGAGGGAAAAGATAGAAAGAATAGCATCTATGGAATAATTTGCAATTTAAGCGAATAAAGCTAATTGCTTTATTCGCTTAAATATGAGTTTTTTTACAAGGTTTGAAAGTGATTTCTAAATGTCGATAAAAATGAAAATAAATTTGAAATTATCATTATCATTATTCTTGAGTGGGTTGTCGCTAGTGACAACTGCTCAAGAGTATGAATGGGTTGTAAAACCTCAGTATGATAATGTAAAACCGTTTACGAGTGATAATTTAGCTCCGGTTTTTCTAAATGGTAATTGGGGATATATAAATAAATCAGGGATATTAGTTGTTCAACCTCAATTTCTAAATGCTGAACCTTATAAAATGGGTTTGGCAGCAGCACAGAAAAATGATAAATGGGGATTTGTGGATGATAAGGGAAACTGGATTATAGAACCTCAATATAAAGATGTAAATAGTTTTGCTGAAGGTTTGGCAGGTGTTTGTAAGGATAATTGGGGGTTTGTTGATAAGACAGGACATTATGCTTTTGAGGCTCGGTTTGAGGATGTGGGGAGATTTAGTGAAGGTTTGGCTGCGGCCAGACAAAAAGGGAAATGGGGATTTATAGATAAAACAGGTGCATGGGTAATTAAACCTCAATTTAAAGATGTCTCATTCTTTACAGATGGCTTGGCAGGTGCGTGTCAGTTGGACAGTTGGGGATTTATAGATAAAACGGGTAAGTGGGTAATTGAGGCAAAGTATGAAGATGTAGAAACTTTTGCTGAAGGTTTGGCAGCAGTAAAACTGGATGGAAAGTGGGGGTATGCGGATAGAAAAGGGAGCATTGTCCTTCGATCTATTTATGATGATGTGGCAACTTTTACAAATGGCTTGACAGCGGTTTCCCAAAAAAGTAAGTGGGGCTACATTGATAAAGCGGGAACTTGGATTATTCAACCCCAATTTGATGATGCTTCTGGCTTTGCTGATAAAGTGAGGATTGCAGCAGTAAAACAAAATGGGAAATGGGGATATATAGAAAAACCATCAATTTCTTCATATATAAAAAAGGAGGTGGAGGAAAATATAAACGAATGGCAAAAGAAGAGTGAATTTGAGAAAACAACCGATTATCAAAACCGAGTAAATGGTCAACCTCGTAATGACAAGATTCAACAATTCACAGAGAAAGCCATCAACCGATTAAAAGAGAAATTTGCCCAAAAGATAGTGTGGAGTGAATTAAAACTGAGTGAGTATGATGCTGATAATGAAACGTATTTGATAAAGTCCGCAAAGTTGGGTGATTTTGCTGTTCCTGTCTCTCTTGCCGATGCGCCATCATTTAAACAGAACTGGGCGAATATGAACTTTGCGAATACTGATTTTACGATTGCTGATGAACAATTTCAGTTGGCTAAAGTAACAATTACGAATCCAAATGACGCTAAAAAATATCAGTATGATAGCAAACGGCCTACTACTTATTCAGCAAATAATATAACGTACAATTTTGCACCGGTAGAAGTAGATCTTCCACGAAATGAGATAACCCAGAATAACCCTAAAATAGATAAAAACAACACGGTAGTTGGTTTTTCGGATGTAGATGTGAATATTCCGGAATTAACAACTGCTAATCCTCACGCTTATGCCTTGATAATAGGGAATGAAGATTATCACACTTTTCAACCCGATTTAAGTAGTGAAGCTAATGTAGCTTTTGCAGTTAATGATGCCTCAATATTTAAAAAATACATTGCTGGCACATTAGGTATTCCAGAGGAAAATACAAAACTTTTGAACAATGCCACTTCGGGACAAATGAATCAAGCGATAGCATGGATAAATAAACTAATTATGAAAGAAGGAGGGGAAGCTGAAGTGATAGTTTATTATGCCGGTCATGGTTTGCCGGATGAACAAACTCACGAACCTTATATTATTCCAGTGGATGTGTCAGGAACCAATCTGCAGAGTGCTATTAAACTTCAAACTCTTTATACTAAACTGACTGAATATCCTGCAAAAAAAGTAACGGTGTTTATGGATGCTTGTTTCTCGGGGGGAAGTCGTGGGCAAGGATTGCTTGCTACCAGAGGAGTAAAGGTAAAACCAAAAGATGATATGTTGACAGGTAATATTGTTGTGTTTACGTCTTCAACGGGCGAACAATCTTCGTTACCATTTAAAGATAAACAGCATGGGATGTTTACTTATTATCTGCTGAAAAAAATGCAAGAAACAAAAGGAAATATTTCTTACGATGAACTATATAATTATGTAAAAAAGGAAGTGGACTTGAACTGCTTAAAGGTGAATAATAAAGAACAAACTCCAAGTTTGCTATTGTCTATAGAACTAGGAGATAAATGGAAAAGCTGGAAATTCGAATAGTAAATTGTTTAAAATAATAATCAATCTCGGGAAGCCGAAAACGGGAAACATAGAGTAGGTACAAACAAAATTATATTACTTATGAAAAGGATTTTAATTATTAGCTTAGTATTTGTGTTAATGGGTGGAATTGCCACAGTTGGTGCGCAAACACAAAAAGAAATTACTAAAGAGCGTAAGCAAATAGAAAAACTCTCAAATAGTGAGTTGAATGAGAAAGCTTCGAAAGCGGCAAGAAAAGAAGCAAAGAAACTTTCTAAAGAAGGTTGGTTGACGACTCCGGGTGCATTGCCTATAGATAAGCAGTTGGACCACTCTTACAAGATGCAATATGAATATGATGAGAATCAGTATTCAAAATATATTATGGCTGAAGCTATGTCTATAGGGGAAAATTATGATGCAGCAAAAATGCAAGCATTGGAACTTGCAAAACAAAATTTGGCGGGTCAAATTCAAACCGAGATAACTGCCATTATCGAAAATACTGTTGCAAACCAGCAAATGGATGCAGGACAAGCAGCTTCTATTACTAAAACAATATCTGCCAGTAAGAATTTGATTTCGCAAAGTATGGGGCGCGTAATTCCAGTAACGGAAGTGTATCGCGCATCAAAAAAGAACAAAGAAGTACTTGTGCGTATTGCTTATAATAGTGCTATGGCAATGAATGCAGCCAAAAAAATTGTCAAAGAAGAACTGGAAAAGAAAGGTGAAGATTTGCATCTCCAATTAGACAAGATTTTTGGAACAAAATAAACGAGTGTTTCATCCGTCAATTAGCAAAGGGCTTGTTGACGGATAATTTGTTGCATACAATATGAAAAGAGCGTTGTTTTGTTTTATGTTATTTGTCTCATTACATAATTTTGCGCAAAATAAAGCGCAAACAATTTGTGGTGAATATATTTATTACCCTCCTTCTAATGTATCTGTAGATGACGCAGTAAAAATAGCCATCGAACGAGCTAAATTAGCTGCGTTGGCAGAAAAATTTGGAACACTAATCAGTCAGAATAATTCCACGGTGGTTAAGAATGAAAATGGGCAATCTACTACCGATTTCACATCTTTGGGAGGAAGTGAAGTGAAGGGTGAATGGATAGAAGATATAAAGACTCCAGAAACAAAGGTCTCTTATGAAAAGGAAATGTTGGTAGTGAAAGCCAATGTCTGTGGTAAAGCACGAGAAATAACACGTGCGGCAGTAGATTTTTCGGTCAGGATACTTCGCAATGGAACTGATGGTAACTTTGAAAGTGATAGATTTAAAGATGGAGATGATTTTTACCTCCTTTTTAAATCTCCTGTAAATGGCTATTTGGCAGTATATTTAATTGATAGCGACCAGAGGGCCTTCTGTTTACTTCCTTATGCAAGTAATACAACCGGAAAAGTTGCAATAGAGCATGGTAAAGAGTATGCCTTCTTTTCAAGAAAAAGCATTTCGACAGAAGAAGCGCGATTGATAGAAGAGTATAAGTTGACAGCAGGGAAGGATATAGAATATAATCAGATATATGTTATTTTTTCACCAAACGAATTTACGAAAGCAAATGATAATCTGTCTTCGACTAGTTTACCTCGTGAACTTACCTTTAATGATTTTCAACGTTGGTTACTTAAATGTAGAAATCGGGATAATGATATTAGAGTAGATAGTAAAACGATTGAAATAAGAAAATAATAATCAATTATAATAAATTAAAAAATAACTATCAGTTTGTTTTTTGATATTTAGCTCCTTTCAAATCATTCGGTTTGGAAGGAACTTTTGTTCAAAACGAAGTTCATATTTGCACTACCATAAGCGAGATTTGAAAATTATTTCTCAAAATGGATGTCTTCTATTTGAGAAAATAGATACTTGATTAATCGCTTTCTATGCTCGATTAATCATTCAAAATAGTGTGCTAAATCCTGATTTTGAAAGTAAATGAGAATATTTGTATTCTACCTATTGTCTATTAAAATATTATGCTTATCTTTGCAACCCAATTTGGACAAAAACCAAAGGGATATAAATAAAGCAGTTAAAGTTATTAAAAACAAAGTAAAATGCCTACAATTCAGCAATTAGTTAGAAAAGGAAGAGCAGAACTCATCGACAAAAGCAAATCACCAGCGTTGGATTCATGTCCACAACGTCGCGGTGTTTGTGTGCGTGTGTATACTACTACTCCAAAAAAACCGAACTCGGCAATGCGTAAAGTAGCTCGTGTGCGTTTGACTAACCAAAAAGAAGTGAATGCTTACATTCCGGGCGAAGGACACAACTTACAAGAACACTCAATCGTAATGGTTCGTGGTGGTCGTGTAAAAGACCTTCCNGGGGTACGTTATCACGTGGTTCGTGGAACNCTCGATACAGCTGGCGTAAGTGGTCGCACACAACGTCGTTCGAAATATGGAGCAAAACGTCCAAAAGCAGGAGCAGCAGCCGCTAAAGGTGCACCAGCAAAGGGTGGAAAAAAGAAATAAGTAGAATACAGAAATCTGAATAGGCTTATTTAAGCCGACACACATTTCAATCTCCTTTCAAAAAAGAAACTAACAAAATCAAGTTTAAACACTTGTTTGCGTTTTAGGTAGCAGATGAAAGGTTGAGTAAATGACTCGGAGGAGTCGTTGAAGTAAGACTAAAGCAACCAAAAAACAAAAACGGAAATTTTTAAGTAAAATGAGAAAATCGAAACCAAAAAAGAGGGTCGTATTACCTGATCCGGTTTTCAATGAATCAATGGTGACAAAATTTGTCAACCACTTGATGTATGATGGCAAGAAATCTACTGCCTTCGACATTTTCTATTCCTCGCTCGAAACTGTGAAAAGCAAGCTTCCGAACGAAGAAAAATCCCCACTTGAAGTTTGGAAAAAAGCCCTCGAAAATATCACTCCACTGGTAGAAGTAAAATCTCGTCGTGTGGGTGGTGCAACATTCCAAGTTCCTACCGAAATCCGTGCTGATCGCAAGGAATCAATTTCAATGAAAAATCTTATATTGTATTCACGCAAACGTGGAGGACGTTCGATGGCTGATAAGTTGGCTGCCGAAATCGTTGACGCTTTTAATAACCAGGGTGGTGCTTTCAAACGTAAGGAAGATATGCACCGTATGGCTGAAGCGAACCGCGCATTTGCACACTTTAGATTTTAATTGACAGTAAATCATAAACAGAAAATCAGAGTTATCAAATGGCTAAAGGAGATTTAAGTTATAATAGAAACATTGGTATCATTGCGCATATCGACGCTGGAAAGACAACAACTTCTGAGCGTATTCTGTTCTACACAGGTTTGACACACAAAATCGGTGAAGTTCATGATGGAGCTGCCACTATGGACTGGATGGAGCAAGAGCAAGAACGTGGTATNACCATCACGTCTGCTGCAACAACTACCTGGTGGACTTATGAGGGCGATAAATATAAAATTAATTTGATTGACACTCCGGGACACGTTGACTTTACAGTTGAGGTGGAACGTTCGTTGCGTGTTTTGGATGGCGCTGTAGCTACATT
>JGI24139J26690_1000035_pt1 | contig 16126 bp, 15 predicted proteins | sample BarGraIncu00221A_FD_26690 | JGI IMG/M metagenome (IMG submission 26690)
GCAACGGCGCCGGTGCCAGCTCCCACCACGCCGATCGGAACCGGTCCGGCCGGGCTGGAGAGTGTGGCGTCATAAGCCTCTTCGCCCATGGCAGCTCCAGGACGCCTGGTGAAGTCGCCGCCACGACCGAGGTCGAAGATGACCGCTGCGGGCACGATCGGGACAACCTCACCGGGCCCGCCGGTCAGGTACCCGATCCCCGCCTCGAAGAGGCGCTGCATCACGCCGTCAGCGGCCGCAAGCCCGAAGGCACTTCCGCCCGACAAAACGAGTGCGTGAATCCTCTCGACCTGGTTGCGCGGGTCGAGCAGGTCAGTCTCTCGCGTGCCGGGGCCACCTCCTCGGACGTCAACCCCGGCGACGGCACCGCTCCTCGGAGCCAGGACCACCGTGGTGCCGGACAGCCAGCCGTCAACGCAGCGTTCAGCATGCCCGACCCGGATGCCTGCCACGTCGGTCAGGCTGTTGGTCGGTCCAGGCTGCAGGTCGGTCATCGATGCTCCCCTCAGCTGGTTCATGCCTGCTCGACTGGTGTCGGCATCACGGCCCTCCGCTAGGCGGCCAAGGCCCCGACGTCCACCTCCAGGCCCGATTCCACCAGCTTCCTCAGGAATTCCACGAGTGAGGCGTCGGGCAGGCTCACCCGAGAGGAGTCGAAAAACNCCGGCACGCCGATCCGGCCCAGGCACAGCCCCAGAACGTCAAGGTCCGCGACCCAGTCATGGTGCTGATGATCCGGTAGTTGGAGCACCACCGAGTCGGTCTCCCACCGGACCGCTCCGTGGAGATCCTGCACGAGCACGTCGATGATACCCGTCCACATCGGGTCGACCAGCGTGCTCATCGTGCCGACCTCCGGGGATCCAAAGCATAGTCGCCTGCTTCGATGGTGAAGCCACAGTATTCCCAACGCAATGAGCCAAAGGTACTAGTGACTTGTACCGGGGATGGGGTGATAGACGGTTCTGAAACGTCCGCTGCCCGGACTTGGGGTCGGTACCTGCTCGTGTGGCGCGCATTGAGAAGCAGGTGGCGACCGCGTTGGCGAGTCCGCTAATCGGCGCCCCGTCCTACCCGTTGCGTCAGCGTCCAAGACAGGGTCGCACCGCTGGTGGGCTGGACCAGGGGCCACTGAAACCTACGTCTGTTCGGGCAGGTCGCGGGCGATCAGGGACAGGGCGATGACCGCGTCGTCTGTGCCCCGAACCGGTGCGGCTGTCAGTGAGACACGGATCGGGGTTCCGTCTTTGCGCACGCCCGTCGTCTCGTGGTGCTCGACTGTGTGGCCCGCGTTGATCCTGGCAAGGATGGAGGTGATCTCGCCGGTTCGGTCTTGGGCAACCAGGAGGGTGATGGGCTTGCCGACGATCTCGCCGCTGGAGTAGCCGAACATCCTTGTGGCGGCAGGGTTCCAGCTCGTGATGGTCCCCGCCAGCGTGCCGCTGATGATGGCGTCGCCGGAGTACTCGAGGATCGCTGCCATCCGCTGGGAGGCCTCTAACGCCTCCTTCTGTCTAGTCATGTCGCGGGCGGCGGTCAGTACGCCGAGCACGTGTCCGCCTGTGTCGCGGTAGACAGAGGCGTTGCACAGGAAGTCGGTCAAGGTGCCGTCCCGGTGGCGCAGGGTCACCGGGTAGTCGGTCAGCGACCCCTGCTCGAAGACCCGGTGGTAGCCGGCGTAGGCCTTGTCGGGGTCGGTGAAGTAGCCGGCGAAGTCGGTCCCGATGAGCTTGATTCGGGGGACGCCGGCGGCCTTGACCGCGGCCTCGTTGACGTCGGTGATCTTGCCTTCGGTGCTGATCGTCTCCATCGGGTCCAGGCTCGCCTCGATCAGGCTCCGGGCGTACTGAGCTGCATGTTTGAGCTCGCTCACGTCGCGGGAGATCACCGAGGCGGAGACGACCGTGCCGTGCGCGTCGCGGATCGGTGAGACGGTCAGCGAGACCGGGAACACCGTTCCGTCCTTTCGGATGCGGATCGTCTCATAGTTGTCGACAGGGCGGCCCGCGCTGATCTCGGCCAGGATCGAGATCTTCTCCCCTGCTCGATCCCGGGGGATGAGCAGGTCGACGGGCTTGCCGATGATCTCGCCGCTGGAGTAGCCGAACATCCTGGCGGCGGCAGGGTTCCAGCTCGTGACGATGCCCTCCAGCGTCCGGCCGATGATCGCGTCCTCGGAGTACTCGACAATCGCCGCCATGGNCTGGGCAGTCGCCAACGCGCCCTTCTGATCGCTGAGGTCGCGGTGGATCACCGACGTGCCGACTACCGCTCCGTCCGCGTCGCGCACCGGTGAGATGCTCAGCGAGACCGGGAACACCCTCCCGTCCTTTCGGACCCGCTTGGTCTCCAGCTGTTCGACGTGCTGGCCGGCCTTGATCTTGGCCAGGACGGCTTTGACCTCACCTGCCCGGCCCTTGGGTGTGAGCAACTTGGCGGGCTTGCCGATGACCTCCGCGCTGGAGTAGCCGTACATCCTCTCGGCGGCCCGGTTCCAGCTCGTAATGGTCCCCTCCAGCGAGCCGCTGATGATGGCATCCTCCGAGCTCTGGACGATCGCCGCCATCCGCTCGGCGGCCTCCAACGCCGCCCGCTGTTCGCTCAGGTCGCGGGCGATCGTGGATGCGCCGACGACCACGCCGTCCGCGTCGTGGATCGGTGAGACGGTCAGCGAGACCGGGACCGACGTTCCATCCTTTCGAACACGGACCGCCTCCAGGTACTCGACGTGCTGGCCGGCCTTGATCTTGGCCAGGACGGCCCTGATCTCGCGGGTTCGATCCACGGGACTCAGGAGATCGATGGACTTGCCGATGACCTTCGCGCTGGAGTTGCCTGCCTTGGGTCCCGCCAGCCACCAGGTTGTTCAAGCTGCGGACCACCGAGGAGGCCAGACACGCACCACGCCAACGCCCACACGACCCGGTCGCAGACGACGACATGGAACCGGGTCCTCACGGGTTCCCCAGCAGCCGCAGGCGTCTCAGACCGCTATCACGTAACCCGTGGCTCGTTTGGGCGATCAGTGGCGTCAGTCGTTGACGAGCACATGCTCGATGTCACACAGCGATTCAGCCGGCTCGTAGGGACACGCCGGGTCCTCCCCCAGCGGGTCACCACTAGCGGCGAATGCGCGGGCGCGTGAGCCACCGCATAGGTCGGCGTACTCGCACCGACCACAGCGGCCGGTGAACTCGGCGTCCCTGATCCGGCGCAGCAGCGGGTCGTCGCGGTAGATCGTGGCGATGGCCTCATCACGCACATTGCCCAGGGGCAGCGGGAGGAACCCCGCGGGGTTGATCTCACCGTCGTGGGCGACGAAGAGGATCCCCTTGCCGTCACGGGTTGACGCGGTCTGCGCCCTGGGCCGACCGACCGCCGGCCCCATCAACTCCTCGAGCCGCCCGGACAGCGCCTCGTACAAGGTGCCGGTCGGGACCGGGTCCCCGGCCTGCCTGCGGGACACCACGCGGCGGAAGAACGGTGCCTCGACCGTGCGGACGATGAAACCGTGTTGCGAGGAGTCATACAGGAAGTGGCAGATCTCCTCATGCTCCTGGGGACTGACGGCGTCGGTGGCTACACCGCGCCCGACCTGGACCAGGAAGAAGACCTCCCAGATATGCGCACCTGCGCGAGAGATCAGGTCTGCGACGTCTGCGAGCTCATCAACGTTGGCCCGCATCACCGTGGTGTTGACCTGCACGGTCAACCCAGCCGCAGACAGCGCGCTGATCGCCTTGATGGTGTCCTCGAAGTGGCCCGAGATGCCGCGTACCCCATCGTGGGTGGAGGGCACGGCACCGTCGAGGCTGATCGAGACCGCCTTGACCCCGCTGGTCACCATCTTGTCAATCATCAGCGGGGTCAGCGACGGCGTGACCGATGGCGACAGAGCCACCGGCACACCAAGCCCGTTGGCGTGCTCGACCAGTTCAAACAAGTCCGGCCGAAGCAGACAGTCACCACCGGTGAGTACGAGGATCGGGTACGGGCGTCCAAAAGCAGCGACCTGGTCGATGAGATCGAGGCCCTCGGCGGTGCTGAGCTCGCCGGGCAGCGCGCCCTCGGTGGCACTGGCCCTGCAGTGTTTGCAGGCTAACTGGCAGGCGCGGGTGACCTCCCAGAAGACCAGCATCGGTCGTTGGGCGAAGTTCAGGCGCGCACGGGGCACGGCCCCGGTGATAGCAGTCATGAAGTCACCTCGGTAAGGGGCCGAACGTCGGCCTGTGGTCGTAAGACGTCTTGAGCAACATCCTGTGCTGTGCGCTTGGCGTCTGCCACGCAGCTGGCCAAACCCACCCCGCGATAGGCAGCACCGGTCAGATGGAGGCCGGGCAGGTGATGTATCGCGGCATCAAGGGCGTCCAGCCGGTCCTGATGCCCCACCAGGTACTGGGGCATCGCCTGTGGCCAGCGCTGAATGCTCTGATGGTTCGGGCCAGCAGTCAGGCCCATGGCCTCGACCAGCTCGTCGTGCACCCGATTCACCATGGTTTCGTCGTCCATATCCAGCCAGCGGCGGTCGCCGCGGCGACCCACCATGCAGCGAATCAGAACGAGGTTGTCGTCGGCCAGGTGAGGCCATTTGGCGCTCGACCACGTGCAGCCCACCAGAAACTTGCCCTCTTGCGGAGGGACCAGGAAGCCGGTGCCGTCAAGGGGCCGGCCCACCGCCGAGCGGGGGTAGGCCAACCAGATCGTCGCAACATCCACGTAAGGGATCTCGGCCAGCACCGTTGCCGCGTCGGGCATCAGGTCGGCAAGCAGCCTGGCGGTGACAAAAGCCGGGGTGGCCAGGACCACTGCGTCGGCCGAGATGCTCTGCCCGCCGGCCAGGTCGACGCGGTATCCAGTACCGACACGCGCGATGACGCGCGCGGCGCTGCCTAGCCGAAGGTCGTCACCGGCCAGCCGGGCCACCAGCGCCTCGACGAGACGACCCAGTCCGCCGGTCAGGGTGACCAGAACCGGGGCACCCGTTGCCGGCGGAGCATGGCGGCGCATCTTGCGCAGACCCAGGTACAGGCTGCGGGTCTTTTCTTTCGTGCGAGGGCAACGATGTCAGGCGCAGTGCTCCGGGCGCTGAGCTCGGCGGCCCGACCGGCATGCACCCCGCCCAACAGCGGCTCGACGAGGCGATCGAACACCTGTGACCCGAGCCTGGGGGAGACCAAGTCGGCGATCGACGGGTCGGGGGCAGAGGTATGACGGCGCGGCAGCACCAGATCCAGTGCCGCCCGCGCCAGGCCGGCGGGAGACATGAGGCCTGACCTCAGCAGCGGCAGCAGACGATCGGGGATGCCAAAAAGGGTGCCGCTCGGGAGCCGGCGCAACTTGCCACGGGACCACACATGCGCCCCTAGCGCAGCCGGGGCCACAATCTGCTCTCCCAGCCCCAGATCCTGCAGCAGAGCAGCCATCGCCGGCGCGCGCACCAGCACTGCATCGGGCCCGGTGTCGACCAGATGCCCGCTGAACTCCTGGTTGGCAACCTTGCCACCCAGCTGCGAGCCACCCTCGACGAGAGTCAGCTGCACCTTGTCGCCAAGATGACTATGTATATAGTGCGCCGTGGCCAGACCGCTGATCCCGCCGCCGACGATCACGACTTGGGGTCGAGACTGCATCCTGCTCCTCCTAGACCCAAGGGTGACCTCGAGCGTCTGCCAAAGCATCCCAGCCGTATTAGCGCCGGTACAGAGGCTTTGGTCCTGTGGAACCCAGACCCGAGTTCCTGATGCCTAGTGGTTGACCTGTCTCGCGATTCTCGGGACCCTGGGCGGCTTGGCGTACGCCTCTCGCATGTGATCCGTGGACAGATACTCGGCTATACCGAGCAGGATGAGGCTGAAGCAGATCTGCTCCGTGATCATCCACAGTGGGTAGAGCCCTGGAATCGCTGCGCTCACCAGGGCGACGATAGGAAAGATCTTGCTGAAAAGCCTCAGCCGCGAGTACGCCCAGTAGAAACCACGCTGAGCCCGCCAGGCGAAGTAGAACAACGTCATGGTCATGGCGAGCACCACCACCAGTCGCATCCAGACCACCCAGGCAACCCGGTCGCCGCGCAGGAGAAGCACGACGGCCACGAACACGGCGGCGATCCCGAGCAGGAGCCCTGCGGCCAACAACCAGGTGATCGTGACGAAGGCACGACCGGTCCTCGGGTCAGTGCGCATCTCCTCGGAGATGGTGTGGTCGCCATGTCGACCGCCGACGAGGCGATCGATCTCGAGAAGAACGCTCTCGACGTTCATGGCCTCTCCGTTCGGGTCTCCGCAACTGACCTAGCCAAGGTTAAGGCAAGGAGACAAGGCAACCGGAACAGGCCGGCGGTCGCTCAGGCCCGCTCGGGCAACCCGAGGGACAGCGGCGCCCGGCCACCGCGACCACACCCAGCCGCTCCGCGTGCTCCAGGACGGCTTGTACCAGGGGCACCGGCAACCCGAGTCGAGTCGCGATCTGTGCCGGGGTTCCACCCCGCGCACCGACGTCATCGAGCACCTCGGCCCAGGCGCTCACAACCTCGACCCCACCTGGAATACCAGGACCGCAAGTACCCACGCGCCCGCCAACTGCGCCGTGAGAGCAGAGGCCGCCGTCCGCCACCCGAACAGGCGCCGCTGCTCGGCGAGGGCTGCCACGCACGGGGTATACGCGAGCACAAAGACCATGAACGCCAGCGCCGCCGCGCCGCCGCGCCCGCCGGAGGACTCGTCGAAGGACCGGCGCAACTGTTCGCCGAGGCCCNCCGCCCGCGCGGGGCTTCCCGGCTCGGCGACGGCGTAGGACTGCGCGAAGGAGCCGACGACGACCTCCTTGGCCACGAAGCCCGTCATCAGGGCAGCGGACGCGTGGTCGTTGCCGAAACCGGTCGGCGTGAGCAGCGGAGCGATGCCGGACGCCACGCTGTAGTACAGGCTGTCCGCCACCGGTACGTGGCCAACGGAGTGCTGCCCGGTCACAGGCACCGCCATGAGCACCCAGACAACAAGCATGGTGACGACGATAATCTTGCCTGCTCGGACCACGAATGACCCGACGCGCAAACGGACCGACATCGCCAGGGTGCGCAGGTGCGGGCGCTGGTATGGCGGGAGCACCAGCATCAACGGTCCCGCGCGCACGTCCCGGAACGCCGTCCTGCGCAGCACCAGGCCGCCGCCGAGCACCAGCAGCACGCTGGTCAGATACATGGCGAAGATGACGGTGCCGGCATGCTGGGGGAAGAACGCCCCCGCCAACAGCACGTAGACGGTCAACCGTGCCGAACACGATGTCAGCGGGATCAGCAACCCGGTCAGCAGCCGTTGACGGGCATGCGGCAGGGTCCGGGTGGCCGCGAGGGCTGGCAGGTTGCAGCCAAACCCGACGATCAGCGGCAGCAGGGCGCGCCCGTCAAGGCCGAGGGAACGCATCGCCCGGTCGGCGACGAAGGCCGCGCGCGCCAGATACCCGGAGTCCTCCAGGAAACCGAGAGCCGTGAACATGACGGCCATGACCGGCAAGAAGGTCAACACCGTGCCTACGCCGACGAGCAGACCGTCAACCAGCAGCCCCTGCACCCAGTTGTCGCCCAGACCCATCAGGCTGAGCAGCCAGGTGACACCAGCTGCCATTGGCCCGTTGACGAGCTGGCCAATGGCGCCCTGCAGCGGCGCTGCGAACCTGGTTGTGAGCTCGAACAACAACCACACGACCGCGAGGAACACCGGTATCCCGGCCCACGGGTTGAGCAGGACGACGTCGACCCGGTCGGAGAAGGTGCGGCGCAACGGCCCAGGCAACGGCCCAGGCAACGGCCCAGGCAACGGCCCGGGCAAGGACCCGGGCAAGGACCGACTCGAGCCAGCCGGGCTCCGGTCCTCGGGCGCAAGACACGTTTTGACCAGCTCGGCGAGGTGTTCGACCCACGCGAACAAGGTCTCGGCATGTGCGAGCTCTGCCGCAAGGTCGGAGCCGGAGGCGCCGTGCTGTCGCGAGGCAGCCGCCGTTGTCCCGCAATAGGAGAACGACCCGGGCGGGGCGATGCCGGTGACGCGCCGGGGGTGTTCGGCGACGGCGTCGACAGCACGGGCGAGCTCGCTCATGCCGCCAGCTGCCCGGTTGCGTGCGTCCACCGGGACTACGGGGACGCCGAGGGATGTGGCGAGCGCTGCCGCCAGAGTGTCGGGGTCCACGGCCGAGGTGGACGAGTCGGCCGCGGTCGAGGCGAGGTCGAGCATGGTCAGAGCGACGACGAGCGACACGCCTGTCTCGGCAACCTGAGCCAGCAGGTAGAGCGACCGAGCGAGGGCGGTGGCATCCAGGACGACGATGACGACCCCCGACTGGAGACCCGTCTCGCTGAAGCTCCGCGCAAGCTCCCATATGGCGTCAGCGGTGATCTGCTCGTCGGACGAGCGGGCCAACAGACTGTAACTGCCCGGAAGGTCGACAATCGCCCGCTCGACAGCGAAGCCGGCTGTGCTGTGCGCCGTGGTGCGCCAGCGGCCGCTGGCCAGCTCGACCGTGGTGCCCGGGGCATTCGTGGTGCGCTGCCGTGCGCCGGTGAGTGCGTTGAAGAGGGTGGACTTCCCGACGTTCGGTCCCCCGACAAGCAACACGCGCAGAATGGCTGGCAGGGGCGCCAGGCTCGCATGGCCAGAGCGGCCGGGCACGGGCGCTGAGGCGGAGCCGTGACAGCTCATCCCATGCGCTCCACGGGCTCGACGTCGATGAGGGCCGCAGTCTCTCCGTCCAGCGCAAACCGGGACCCCGCCACGGCGATGACCCGTCCGCCAAAGGCCGCGTGCTGCGTGACGTGGGCCAGTGTCCCCAGCCGGATGCCCATCTCGCTGAGGCGGAAGGCGTCCGCGGCGGGCAGACGAAGACCGGTCACACGCAGCTCTGCGCCCAACGGACTCTCAGGCAGCGTCATGTATCGACCGTAGGTGTTCAGGTAAGGCTTACCTCAGGACCTTGGGCCTGTCGTCGGCGTCAGCCAGGTCACGTGGTTGACGTGACCTGGTGAGTCAAAGCCGTGTTGCACCCAGGCAAGAAGGGGGAACGTAGACTGACCGGGTCCCGACGGCCGCCCAGAGCCCACGGAGGAGCCAAGGAGGCAGAATGGTGCTCGGGACAGATAGCGTGCCCTCCACCACTACCACGTCAGAATCCGCGCATGCCAGGTCCGAATCCGCGCATGCCAGGTCCGAATCCGCGCATGCCAGGTTTGAAGCCGCACCCGGCGCGACGCCCACACCCGCGCACAAGCCGTCGACTCGCGCAGGCGAGCGCTGGGCCTACAGCTGGGTTGAACGCCGCCTCAAGGTGATGAGCGTCCTGCTGCCTGTCGCCTTCATCCTCGCCCTGGAGTTCGTCCATTACACGGTCGAGGCCAGGGACGGCCGAATCGACGGGTTCTGGGACGGGTACCGCCCCATCTTCATAGCCGTCACCGTTGCGTCCATCCTTACCTTCGGCCTGGTGATGTTCCGGTTCATCGATCGCGCACAGCGGCAGGTGGTGAGGCAGAACCGTGAGCTGGCGGCCACAAACGCCCTGTCGAGCGCCGTACAGGGCGAAGTCGGTGTGGACCGGATCATCGACGTGGCGCTAGAGAGCGTGCTCACCACGAGCGGAGCGACCGCCGCATCTGTCACCATCTACACCACGGAGGACCGGTCGCCCGACGGTGCCGGCGTGACACGGCGTCAGCTTGCGGACGCTGGGTCTGCGGTGCTCGTGCCCAATGATCCACGTGGTGGCGAGGCACCCATCATCGACTTCCCGCTTTCGACCGGGACAGTTACCGTTGGCCGAATGCGGCTCTGGCTCCCCGTCGGGGCGGGCGCGAGCGACCGCCTCGCGTCAGGCACCCTGCAGAACATCGGCCATCAGCTGGCCAGCGCGATCCAGCTCGCCCAGCTTGTTGCCGACCTTCAGCGCAGGAAGTATGAGGGTCACGCTTTCTACGACGTACTTCTGCAGATCTCGAACCAGAACCGGCCCCCCGAAATCCTCTCGGCCGTCGTCGAGCACGCACGCAACATGATGAGCAGCGATGAAGCTGTCCTCAGCCTCGAAGAGGGCGCCTCTCGATCCGTACAGTTCGCTGGGACACTTGAAGGAATCGCCTCCTTCGCTGATGGAACCACTTGCATTACGTCAGAGGTGGGGCCGCGCCACAACGAGCACGGGCCTGAGGTCGCCTGCCCGGTCCGGTCTTCGTCTGAATGGACAGCGAACATGACCGTCCCGATCCGCGGCCCGATCGGGACGCTCGGAGAGCTCTGGATCGGTCGCAGGTCAGATACCCTCTTCACCGAGCGCGACCGGGCTTTTCTCGTGACGCTGTCCGGGCTCGCGGCGATTGCCATCACGAGCGCCCAGATGCGGGAGAACGGACGCCAGCATGCGGTCCTCGCCGAACGCGGGCGAATCGCCCGCGAGATGCACGACAGTCTGGCTCAGGTTCTCGGAGTGACCCATCTGCGGCTGCGGGCGCTGGACGTGCGCGAAGAGGTCAGAGACAGCCCTGAGGTCGCGACTGAGCTGGCTGGGCTGGCTGATATCTGCCAGGAGGCCTACCAAGATGTCCGAGAGTCGATCCTCGGCCTTGGGGGTTCGAACCGGACCGAGCGGGGACTGCTGGACAACCTTCGCGCATACCTCGTCAGATACAGCCAACAGTGCGATATCGCAACGTCGTTGGACGCTGACCTCGGCCACGAGATGGCTCTGTCGCCGCGTTGCGAGGTCCAGATGATCCGGGTCATCCAGGAGGCCTTGACGAACGTGCGCAAGCACTCTGGAGCCACGTCCGCGGTTGTCCACGTCACCGAGTCCGAATCGACGACGACCTTCATGGTCGAGGACAACGGCCACGGCTTCGACCCTGGCGGCTCGCTGATTGACCGGGACAGGTTCGGGCTCTACACCATGCGTGAGCGGATGGACCTGCTCAACGGTAACCTTACCGTCGACTCCGCGCCGGGGCGCGGAACTCGTGTGATCGCAGAGGTTCCCGAGCGATCGCGTCCAAAGCGAGCCCCCATTGAGGTGAAGAATGCCGGCGCACGTACCGATCCGCATCCTGCTCGTTGACGATCAGCCGCTCTTTCGTGGGGCCATCGCGTCGCTGATCGACGGGCAGGATGACATGACCATCGTGGGGGAGGCAGAGAACGGCCTGGACGCCGTGGAGAAGGCCCGGTTGCTGGTTCCAGACCTCGTCGTGATGGACGTCGAGATGCCGGTGATGAACGGGGTCGAGGCGACCCGTCTCATCCGGGAGCAGCTGTCGACCGTCAAGGTCATCATGCTCACGGTGTCCGAGGCCGACGACCATGTCTTCGACGCAATCCGCTTCGGGGCCCACGGGTACCTGCTGAAGGACCTTCGCCCCCAAGAACTTTACGACCTGATCCGGTCCGTCATGCGGAACGAGACTCCGATATCGCCGGCCATCGCTGGACGGCTGCTGCGAGAAATCCAGAACGGGGTCACCAAGCGAAGCTCATCTCCGGCGCCGCCACAAGGTCCCCCCATCACCCGCCGCGAGCTCGAGATCCTCCAGCTCGTGGCCGAGGGCCTCAGCAACAAGGAGATCGGCAAGAAGCTCTCGATCACCGAGGGCACGGTGAAGAACCACGTTCATAACGCCCTTGAGAAGCTGCACATGGAGAACCGGATCCAGGCCACGGCATACATCGTCCGGCAGGGCCTGGGGCGTCGTCCCGTCGCCGACTGACCGCACGCGTTGCACATCGGGGAGTCGACCAGTACCTCGGGATAGAGAGGCTTGGGCGCGCACTGTACCGGTTCGGGGATAGTCAGGGGACAAGGCGATGACTACCGTCCAAAGTGGTGGGAATCACGTGCCACCGCGAAAGGGCGAATCGGTGGTGAGTCAAGCACAGCACACGGTCGTGATCCTCTATGAGCACGCATTGCTCGGTGAGGGTATCGCGAAGTACCTTCGTGCCCAGCTCGGCGTCGAGGCCACCCTCGGATCGGCAGATGACCCCAAAGCGGTCACGTCCGCGCTGGCGTTAGGTCCGGAGGTGGTCATCTTCGAGTCGAGCGATCCTTTTCGCCAGTTCGACCTCAGCACCCTGGTCCCGCAGGCTGTCCTGATCGATGTGAGCACAGTCATCACCCGGGGCTCGGTCCTGACCCCCTGTGTCGCGGGGCTCGAGCAGATCCTTGCCGCCGTCCGCGACTGCAACAGCGAAGTCGCTGCACCGTCCGAGACTCGCCAGGTCAGAACCTCCGAGTCGCCTGCCCGGCAGAGGTCCGTCGCCTGCCGGTGATTCCGACGTCAGTATCACGATCGGCTGACCGTCTGGATCCAGCGGGCCTGTACCGGAGATCTACCGTGCGACGGATGGGATCCCCCGTATGTGGGCTACAGGATGTCAATGAGGCCATTGCCTCGATGTCGCGGGCGAGCTTGATCTGAGGTAGGCCCGTTTGTCGCGAAAGGAAATGGCGTAGGAATGAAGCCGAACCGAGAGACAGCCTCCGTCTCGGACCAAAGGCTGAGCCGTCTGCTGCGCTTGGGAGTTCTGGTGCTCGCAGTCGGCGTCCTGGCGTTCGCGGGCGTCTACTACCAGGACCAGCACGTCAACGCGGGCCCGTCGCTGCTCAGTCGGCAGACGGACTCCGCTGAGCAGGCCGTTCGCAAGGCGCCCACCAACATCGGCGTCCGGCTTCAGCTCGCCGCGGCCTATCGGCAGGGCAAGCGCTACGACGACGCACTAACGCAGTACGACGAGATCCTGAAGGCCGACGGCACCAACCGGGCAGCGATCCTGGGACGCGGCGGGGCCCTGATGGCAACGGGTGACCTCACGGCTGCAGCGACGGCTTACCGCAAGATCACCGGCGCGGCCGCGACGGGGGAGTTCGCTGGCGCCGACCCGCAGTTGGAGGAGGCGCACTACTACCTCGGCTCAATTGCTGTGACGCAGGGTAAGAGCAAGGTTGCCATCACCGAGCTCCAGGCTGCCGTCAAGATAGACGGCTCGGACTCTGACGCCCTGTACCTCTTGGGGGTCGCCCGGCTCAGGGACGGCGCGCCCCAGCTCGCCGTCGACTCCCTCAAACAAGCCCTCCTGTTCGTTCCTACGGGATGGTGCGAGCCCTATTCCCAGCTCGCCCAGGCCTACGCGAAGCTCGGCCGCCTACCCCAGGCAACCTATGCAAGAGCTATGACGGACTTCTGCCACCAGAAGACGGCCGCTGCCACACGCCAGCTGAAGACGTTGACCGCGGGACCGGTGGCGGTCGACGCAATGCTCGGACTCGCCCTGATCGCGGAGTCTGAGTCCAGCAACGCGGAAGCGGCTTCCTGGTTCAAGAAGGTCCTCACCGTGGATGCCACCAACGTGACCGCGAAGTCCGCCTTGTCGCAGTTAGGCGTGGGGCCGACCCCTGGGCCGAAGAGTTCCCCAACGACGCAAGGACGAAGTTGAGATGACGAACCTAGATATCTCCCCCCCGGCCGTCCCTGAGTCCACAACGTCCCTCGCTCACACCGAGGGTGACGTCGCCGGTGAAGTGACACACACGAAAATGAGCCGGCGCAACAAGCAGAAGATCGGCGCTCTGGTCACCCTCCTGGTGATCTTGGCCCTCCTTTTTGCCTGGTACCTCCTGAACCGCAAGCCGCTCAGCGAGCTGCCAGGCCTCAACGTGGCAAAGGTGCCGCACTACGAGTACAGCATCTACGGGACCACTGAACCCCTTGGTGTGGCAGCGACTCCCTCCGGGGACCGTGTGTACGTCACTGAATCCGGTGGCAAGCAGCTGGTGCGTGTCTTCGATCGCGCGGGCAAGCCGGTTGGCACCCTCAACCCGCCGTCGTCCACCGGCACAGCACACACACCCATGTACGTGGCGATCAACCCGACCACGCAGGACGTCTACGTCAGTGACCGTCTGACCGACTCGGTCTATGTCTACGACGCCGCAGGCACGTACCTGTCCACTTTCACCCCCAAGGGGAACCTGGGCGGCGGCTGGCAGCCCCTGGGGCTGGCGTTCGGCCCGGACGGCAGTCTCTACGCCACCGACGTCCGAGGCGTCAAAACCCAACGGGTCCTGGTCTTTGCGCCCGATGGCACCCTGGTGCGGTCACTGGGCGCACCCGGACAGCTGTCCTTCCCGAACGGGATCGCGGTCGACGCGAATGGCAACGTCGAGGTGAGTGACAGCAACAACGGCCGGTTGGTGGTCTTCAATCCCGCAGGAAAGATGCTGGCCACGATCAGCCGCGGTGTCGGCGAGGGCGACCTCGGCCTGCCTCGCGGAGCGGCGGTCGACGACGCCAAACGGCTGTATGTCGTGGACACCGCTGACCACATGGTCCGGGTCTACAGCGTCGACAACTCGACTGCAACGCCCACGTACATCGCGTCCTTCGGGGACGAGGGACAGACCGACGGAACCTTCGAGTACCCGAACGGAGTCGCCACCGACACCCGTGCTCACGTCTACGTCACCGACCGGGAAAACAACCGGGTCCAAGTGTGGGGCTACTGAGCATGGGAAAGAGGCGCTTGGGGAGTCAACCACCGTTTCGTGAAAAGACTGAAGGGTTCTGAAAATGCATCAACGCAGCACAGGAAATGGAGCACCGGTAATGAGAAAAGGAAGCAGGGCAATGAAGAGATTTCTCTTCCTTGGAGTAGGAAGCGCCCTCGTGTTCACCATGAGTGGCGTCGGGACGGCCCAGGCCGACAACGGGCCGCACGTCTCGACCGCCGCGCTCCCGAATACTACCGTCACACTCGGGGTCAACCCAGGTAACAACGTAGGCGGCACCAGGTGTGCCAGCTGTCACCGAGCCCACACATCCCAGGGAGAGTACAACCTGAAGCAGGCTCAGCCCGACCTGTGCTTCTCCTGCCACGGCAACGGGGCGCCCGGGTCAACGACCGACGTGGTCAACGGTATCGGCACGGCAGCTCCCACTGCCGGAGCACTTCGGGGCGGCGGCTTCAGCTACGCCCTGATGAACGCTGCCGGGCCGACCAAGACACTAGGCGCACTCGACCCCGCCACCGGGAGGATTGCGACCAGCAATCAAACAATCGGGTTGTTGTCTTCAAAGCTACCGACGACATCCAGCCACAACATCACCGGCACGGCAGGCACAGCCTGGGGCAACGGGGCCGTCTCGGCCACAGCCGTCACGGGTAAGGCCCTCACCCTCGAATGCGGTTCCTGCCACGACCCGCACGGCAACGGCAACTACCGGATCCTGCGACCGATCCCGGTCGACTCAGGCAGCGTGTCGCCCGTCGTGGTTCCTGGTGTGGCGGCAGTCCTCAATGACAACGGAACGGTCAAGACCCCTGCTGTTGCTCCCGTCACGAACGCCTTGGGCGTCAAGATTCCTGACGCGACCACGAAGGTCTACACGACAACCAACTACTGGTTGGCCGGAGACTCATACGTCCCACCGGTCGTCAACGGCGTCAATGTCGGGACCGCCGTCCCTGACGGATACATCGGCAACATCGCGCAGTGGTGCACCACGTGTCACACGCGTTACCTGGCAGGGAGCGGGTCCTACAAGACCGACTCCGGCGATGCCATCTTCAAGTACCGGCACCGCAGCGATGCGAACAACAAACTGGGTGCGGCGAACTGCATCACCTGTCACGTCTCACACGGCACGAACGCGGCCATGACCGGGATAGCCGGGGATGGAACAGCCCCCGGCGTCACGCTGCCTGGCGGTGCGAGCGCACCGACAGGCGACAGCAGGTTGCTCCGGGTTGACAACCGTGGCACCTGCCTTATGTGTCACAACGTCTAAGGAGACGCTGGCCACGTAGAGCTGCGTGTTCGCGGACATCGGGTGGCCCGGTTTATCGGACCACCCGATGTCCTTTCTCCACAATCAGTAGGCACAGGGAGCTACCAGTGAAGTACAAGAACAACGACATGGCCCGCCACGTTCGCGTGCGCGCCGCATTGGCGTACCCAACAATCTCGGTCGCCCTCGTTGTCTCGGCAGCCCTCGTGTTCGCCCCTTCGCCCGTCATGGCGCTCGCGGCCACGTCGACCCCAACGGCGACCGCGGCCCCCATCCCAACGCTTTCGACCCCCGTGGCAACCCCGTCGACCA
>JGI24139J26690_1000036_pt1 | contig 16106 bp, 9 predicted proteins | sample BarGraIncu00221A_FD_26690 | JGI IMG/M metagenome (IMG submission 26690)
GCCGACTCACATCACAACTGAAATTAAAGGACTTCCTGCAGAATATCCGGTAATGTTTGGTTCATTCGTGGGTGGTCATACCGACAACGTTAAAGATCCCGGATCTGATGTCAACTGGATAGCAAAAGAAACGTGGGATTTCTTTATGCGTTTCTAGTAGCGCGAAGCATTTAATTAGAATAATTGTCGGGGGTATTTACAGATGTACGTTTGTAAAATGCAAAAAACCTATATAGGAAATACAGAAAGTAATGTTGGGGCAGATGAAGTCGCAGTAGTGAACATACCCGGGGAGAGTAGGAGTAATTACCCTGCGAGCGAAGGACTTCACATGGTGGGTATTACAAGTTGCGCGTAAGCAACGGTGATTTTGCGTAAAGAACAAAAGCTGAAATGCTTCACGTGAAGAGCCTTGTGATGGGAGACTATCAAGCACGGTTCTGTGAGAGGCTTAGGGGTGAGATTCCCCTTTGCCTACTCTATTTTATTGTCTGCACCTTTTAGTTTGAAGTCAAAACACAGACTTCATTATTTTGGTTTCAACATTAATCATACTGCTAATATCAAAGCCTTTCATTTCTTCAATAAAGTCTGGGCCTTTCATATAAAGTTCATTCACCTCGTTAATGTCAACATTGTCTGGAACAGACACAATGGCTATCACCTGATTTTCTGTTTCAGTTGTGCTACCAATCCAAACTCCTTTAACCTCAATGCCAAATTTTGGAAGGCTTTTGATATGTTTGCTCCAACGCTCTTTAAAATAATTTTCTGCTGTCTCTTTATCGACAAGCGTATAAATTCGTAACTGTTCCATTGTCTTTGTTTTTTAAATTGTCTTTGTTTTATGACGCAAAGATATATACCCCAAGTCTAAAATCTATGCACTTGGGTTAATTAATCATTTTTGACTGGAAATCCTTTTACGAATTCGACTAAGTGATTGAGGATTAACGCCTACATAAGATGCAATATAGTATTGGGAAATTCTTTGCTGCAAGTTTGGGTGTTCCTTTACAAATTTTTCATAACGATATTCGGGGGCGTCAGTATAAAAGGAACTAAGCCCTTGTAGTAGTTCTATAAAAGCTTGTTCAAGAATAAGCCTGCCAAAGCGTTCTCCTTGTGTAATGGATTTATAAAATATTTGTAAGTCTGCAAATGAAATTACCAACATTTCGCAGTCCTCTAATGCTTGGATAACTTTTGTTGATGGTATTTGTGGTATAAAACTTTCATAGTTGCAAACAAAGTTATTTTCGTAAGCAAAGTAATAAGTCTTGTCCTCGCCATCGTGATTAATGTAGTAGCGTATTAGTCCTTTTACAATAAACCCAAATTGATTACAAACTTGTCCGTCTGCCAAAAAGAAATCTCCTTTTTTAATCTGCTTCTCTTTAAAAAGTTGGTTGATACATTCAACCTCTTTTGGGGTCAAGTCTATAATTGATTGTATTTTATTAATTAATTTCTCTGTCATATTTTGGGTTTCTCAAAAAATTGCCTCTGACGACCGAGGCTAAGTCTTGCATTTTTTGGGCTTGCCCATAACGAGTGTCTGCGCAAAAAACCTCATTCATTATTTATATATTCGGATACCGATCCGAGAAAAAATTCATCTATACGATTCTCAGCCATTCTGTTTTAGTTTTTGCGCAGCCTGACGGTCGTGGCTATCCGTATCTGTGATTCACGGGAGCGTTCACTGTCGCTCTACTATAAGTGAATGCGGGAGCAAAACCTACCAACTTATCAGAATCAGAATTTCCAGAATTTTATAATTCTCAGAATAAAGATAGATCTCCGTTCATATCTCATTCTTTTCTCTTTGTGCAAACAGGTATTCTGTAAATTCAATAATTCTGTAAATTCTGATTCAGACAAACTACTAAAAAAAATACGGTTCAACCAATGCTTGGGCGTTTACCCCGATATATCGGGGCTGGGTCTTCCAGACCGCAAGAAGCCTAAGTATTATGTGTTAGGTGTTTTTTTACTTGTCTTTGTGTATAACCACTAAATATTAGTCATTCATAATGAAATGTCTCGTTGCAATTTTGTCTATACGTTTTAATTTCAGGCTTTAATTTTCGTCCACGATTTTTTCCTTGATTAACTATTTGATAAATTCGATCATTCCGTAAATCTAAATAAGCATTATAATTGTAATAACTTTCAGTTGGATGAATTCTTTGTACAATAGACTTAAAATTCTTTCGCTGTCTTGTGATACAACTATCCCAATTGTCTGTTGGTTGTTCTCTATACCATGTCGGCCAAATGACTTCAAATATTTTACTGTCTGTTTCTCTTATACTTTGGCAATTAAGCAATGATATTAGCATTTCATCTAAAACTTTTGCACCAGTACCTATTGTGTCGTTAAGATTTAAAGCGTTAATTGCTTTGGTAATTTCTAGTTCAAAAGTAGTATTCGTTTTCTTTACTCCGTCAATAGGTTTTTCTAATTCAAAGTTCCAATAATCACGATACTTGTTTGAAAAAAACGGAATTGCATAGCACTCGTTTTTCTGGTTTATTAGGATGATAATTTGTTGTTTATCCTTAATGCTGTCAGGAGTTGAACGCAACTGTAGTTGAAAATTACATTCTCCATTTGTCACTGAACGAATAAGTTTATAATAGTCTGTTTGATTCGTTTTTCCTTTTGGCAATTGAGGATATTTATCCGTCAAATCAGATATTGCTTTCTCGATATTCGGTTGCATTGATTTAGTGTGACAGCTATATAAAGTTGTCATGATTAGCAATAGAAACAAACTTGATTTCAGCAGACTTGATTTCATTTAATTCTCTCGTTTCGAATTTATATTCAGCTTTTTTTACACTTACTCATAACGACCTAGTTTATGCGCATTTGGCGGTATCTGTTGCACGAAATGTTCCATTTTCGAGAGCATTAGCTTCGCAGATTTTCAATTCACTGTCGCTCTACTATAAGTGAATGCAAGAGCAAAACCTGCCAACTTATCAGAATCAGAATTCTCAGAATAAAGATTAATCTCCGTCCATATCTCATTCTTTTCTCTTTGTACCAACAGCTATTCTGTAAATTCAATCATTCTGTAAATTCTGATTCAGACATACTACCAAAAGAAAATACGGTTCAACCAACGCTTGGGCGTTTACCCCGATATATCGGGGCTGCAGCGTTCAAACCACAGAAGCCTAAGTATTGTGTGTAGCGACTTTATTTATTGGTAATATCAAAAGGAATGATTGCTATAGAATTTGCATCTTCGTAATAAATCTTAACCTTCCAATTCTTATTAGGTTTCTCCTCAAAGTTAAATGCTATTAATTCATTTTCTTCCTGCATTCCGTTATAATTTTCACTGAGAATAGCCTCTTTGTCATTTTCATCAAAGAATTTAATAAATAATATCTTCTCTCTATCTCCAGGTATAAATAATATTAATTGATTATCAAGAAATTGTATGTCTTGTGGCCCAAAAGTATCAATAAGAACCTTTCTGCTTTTCTCCAGTTCTTCTACTGAAATATCATTATTCTTTGCCTCTTTTATTTTTTCTCTTTTAAGATATTCAATTACATATGCTTTGTCAACTTGAAACGCTTTAAATGGGGCGCTTTCTTGAAGGATATTTTTATTTAGCGCAATACCTAAATCTCCAATAATTTCTGTATTTCTGTTTTTTTTGATATAAGCCAAATTGCCAGAAACCTGCTTAATATTTCTATTTGGTGAACTTTTAAATAAGAATCTCAATATTGCATTTTTTCTGTCTATTGAAAAATATTTTTGGCTTGGAAACTCGTGCATCAGTTGCTTTTGAAATTCATCAGTTGAATCTACAGGAGCCGCTATATAAACCAGATTCTCGTTTTTTTCATTCATCACTTTTGTAATACTTTTAATTTTCACAAAGCGATATTCTTCATTCATAGGAATTTCTAACTCCATTCCGTGTAATTGATATTCGTCAACATGTACAGTATCATCATAATCAATATTTGATATCTTAATTTCTTGACTATAAATGGCATTACATGAAAAAAAGAATAGTAGATAGATTAAATATAAAGTTTTAGTTGTTTTCATTTTTCATTATTTTTTACATTTTACATAACGACCAAATATATGGGCATTTGACTTTTTGCGGAAACGTTTACTATCTCTCAGCTACAAAGTGAATTGAAAATCAGCGAAGCTAATGCAGGAGCAAAACCTACCAACTTATCAGAATCAGAATTTCCAGAATTCTATAATTCTCAGAATAAAGATCCATCTCCATTCATTTCTCATTCATTTCTCTTTGTGCCAATGCTTATTCTGTAAATTCAATAATTCTGTAAATTCTGATTCAGACAGACAGCAAAAGGAAATACGGTTCAACCAACGCTTATTTCCTAGGAGTTTCCGACCGCAGGAAGTATAAGTATTGTGCGCAGCATTTATTTACCATAATTTCCACCAAGGTTTAAGCTTCTTTGACTCTATTTTATTCTCATTACTATTAATTTCATCTTCAAAATTTTGCCTTTTCGCGTTTTCTTCAAATTCAGGAGGATAAGTTTTTGAACCTTCAATGTAATGATAAATCGCAGTTCCAAAACCTTCTTCTGGCGTAACGTTATTGCTTTGCTGGATAATAAAGGCTGTTGCAATTGCTGCGGATTGCGCAAATTGTTCATAGCTTAAATCATTTTTTTTCATAATTTGTAAAGCTGGAATTTGAACTTTGCTAATTACTTCTGTAAAATTGCTTTCCGCTTGTTTGCAGTTTCCATTGGACATTTTGCTATTATCAATTTGTATATTATAGTTTTGTAATACTGAGCGAGTAATATTAATTAGCTGAGGTCCTTTTGTATTTGCATTTTCAGACAGCATAACTGTTCCAGGTTTAGCATCTTCTATTTTGAATCCAAATGACCTAAATAAAAAACTTCCTGCTAATCTTGCTGTACTAGAAATAGCTTCTGTAGTATCTATTTCTCTTGATCCATTACCAATAACAGATACGACCATTTCAATTATGTCGCCAACTGCCTTATCCTGATTTTTTGTTATTTCCATGAATATCGTTTTTTTTTGTTTATTTTTTGACTATCTGTAACGTAAATATTTGAATTTCAATAGTTTTTTTTCTAGTTGTTAGCTTCATGATTTAATGAGTTTTATATTTTGGATTACACCCAATACCCGAAGTTATGTGCACTTGCAATTCAATGGAGCAAAACCGACCGACCTATCAGAATTTCCAGAATTTTATAATTCTCAGAATAAAGATCCATCTCCGTTCATATCTCATTTTTTTCTCTTTGTACCAACAGCTATTCTGTAAATTCAATAATTCTGTAAATTCTGATTCAGACATACTGCAAAAGGAAATACGATTCAACCCACGCTTGGGCGTTTACCCCGATATATCGGGACTGGGCCGTTCTGACCACAGGAAGCATAAGTATTATGGCCAGTAATTTGTTTTCATTTTAGTTTGAATTTCGTCATATTTGTTAGTTTATTTACAAAGAGTTTTGCGAATCTCATACGCTTTCTCATAACCAAGTTCACCAGCTTTATTCAAATCAATACACCCACCATCTTTGTCACCTATATTTATTCTTGCAATTCCTCTTTGCAGATAAGCTTGAGCACTTTTGGGATTGATTTCTATTACTTTACTGTAGTCAGCAATAGCTCCTTTATTGTCTTTTAATCTGATTTCTATCCTTCCCCTATAGAAGTAAGCTTCAACATAAGCAGGGTTAATTTCTATAGCCTTACTAAAGTCGGCAATAGCTCCGCTATAGTCAGTTAATTCCTCTTTTGCAGTTGCTCTGTTGTAATAAACGCCTGCAAAACCAGGATGAATTTCTATCCCTTTTGTATAATCAGTAATAGCAGCTCTATGATCTCCTAAATTCTGGAGTACGATAGCTCTGTTGATATAAAAATCTGCATCGTTAGGGTTAATAGATATTGCTTTATTATAAGCAACTAGCGCCCCTTTGAAGTTTTGTAAACTATTTTTTGCAAGTCCAACTTTATAATAAACATCGGCATTATTCGGATCAATTTTTACCGCTTTGTCAAAATCTTCAATCGATCCGTTACGATCTAGTAAATTGCCTTTTGCAGTTCCTCTACTGATATAAACGTTTGCATTATTAGGCTTAATTTTTAATGCATATGAATAATCTGCAATTGCTCCTTGATAATCTTTCAAATTGGCTTTTGCTAATGCTCTGTTTATATAAGCTTCTTCAAAATCAGGCACAATCTTCACTACTTTTGTAAGGTCTTCAATAGCTCCAGTAAAATCATGTATATGTAGTTTTGAAAGTCCCCTGTTGTAATAAGCAGCAGAATTATCAGGCATAAGTTCTATAGATTTGTCAAAGTCTGCAATTGCTTCTCCAAATTTAAAAGATAAATCTTTTGAAATCCCTCTGGCACAATAAGCATCAGCGTAATCAGGTTTCAACTCTATTGCTTTTGTGAAATCAGCAATTGCTGCAGAATGGTTTTGTAGACTTGCATTTTTCCTGCCATTTTTATAGTACGCTTCACTAAATTGTGCGTTGCAATTTACTATTGAAATAAATGTCAAGATTAAAATAAGTTTCGTTTTCATGTTAAAGCTCATTTTTTCTATTATTGGCCATTACGAGATTCTGCACAAAAACCTCATTTATTATTTATATATTCGGACATCGCTCTGCGCAAAAATTCATCTATCTGATTCTCAGCCATTCTGTTTTAGTTTTTGCGCAACCTGACTGTCGTCTCAATCCGTATCTGTGGTTTGCAGGAGCGTTCACTATCACTCAGCTATAAAGTGAATTGAAAATCAGCGAAGCTAATTCGGAAGCAAAACCTGCCAACTTATCAGAATCAGAATTCTCAGAATAAATATCCATCTCCGTTCATATCTCATTCTTTTCTGTTTGTGCCAACAGCTATTCTGTAAATTCAATAATTCTGTAAATTCTGATTCAGACAAACTAGCAAAAGGGAATACGGTTCAACCGACGTTTGGGCGTTTACCCCGATATATCGGGACTAGGCCGTTCTGACCACAGGAAGCATAAGTATTAGCGGTTTGTTGTTTTCTCTATCAGTTGTTTTCTGGTTTTAGTCAGTATAAATCTATAAATAAATTCTGTCTGATTTTGGTAGCTTTTTTATTTCTTTTTTCTCGTAGATTATTCCCCGAATAACACTTGTAATTTTCTTAAATCTTTTTTCAATAGTTGGATCTAGAATAAAGTCTGACATATCATAAACACTATGAGTCTTTTTCCCAATTTTAATTGTGATTTTTGTTGAAAAAGATGGAGAAATCGAAATATCATGTCTCATTTCTAATTCTTTCGGTAAATTAAAGAAATTTATTTCTTTAGCTATTTTATAAATTAAAGCCTTTTCTTCTTTTGTCAATGTAAATTTCACACAGCGTTCTCCACCTGAGTAATTTCGTCTAAATGTCGAATCTACGGTTGAATATTTTTCATTATTGTTCCAATTGAACGTTACTTGAAAGTCTTTGTAATTTATAGGGTCATTCTGTTTATAGGAAATGGTTTTAGATACTTTGTTTGATGAAGTTCGTTTTGTCAATTCATTAGACTTTCCTGTATTTTTCTGTCCGGCCAAGTTGCAAGTACATATTACCAAAATAAACAATAGATATTTCTTCATATTCTCTTTTTTTTTAGTTCGTTTCCTAAATATAAACCTGTTCTATTTTTTACAATAACCTCTAACCACCTATCATATTTATATTTGATTGTTTGCAGGAGCGTTCACTATCACTCAGCTACAAAGTGAATTGAAAATCAGCGAAGCTAATGCGGGAGCAAAACCTGCAAAACTATCTGAATCAGAATTTCCAGAATTTTATAATTCTCAGAATAAATATCCATCTCCATTCATTTTTCATTCTTTTCTCTTTGTGCCAACAGCTATTCTGTAAATTCAATAATTCTGTAAATTCTGATTCAGACATACAGCAAAAGGGAATACGGTTCAACCAACACTTGGGCGTTTACCCCGATATATCGGGGCTGGATCGTTCCGACCACAGGAAGCAAAAGTATTAGGCATAGTTTTTTATTCTTTTCGTTTATGGTTAACTCTTAATCCCTTTTCTTTCTCGGAAAAACTCGAGATATAATTTAATTGTATAAGATTATCAAGAAATTTATGATTGAGAGCATTATTTTCAAGAGTAGCTTTTTTACTTGTATCTATTATTTCTTTATAAACTCCACTCATAGACGAAAGAATCTCAACAATAGTGTCTTTCGTAACAAGACTTATATAATTGTTGAATATAGATATCTTGTTTAATTGTGGAGTGTTTTTATTCATGAGCAACGACAATATCAAACTATTGCTAATAATTGGCAGGTTAAAATTAGTAATCAGATTTGATACACCCTTTATATTTTCGGTATTACTCAATATAATGTCATCTTCGCAACTATTTATAAATTTGAACTTCTCTTTTATTCCAATTTTATTTGACTTTATAACAAGCTCCAAATCAGAACTGTCAATTGATAATTCTTCAATAGACTCAACGTATTTTTCTAAATATATTTCTAGTAACAATATGTTAATCCCATCATAGTTTGACTTTAAGAAATTATATGTTTTTAAAGTCGGATTTAAACAATTATTTTTAATTAACACTATAATTTTATCTGTAGATATTTTTTCTACATCAAAAGATTCATAATGCCAAGGGATTGACTTTGTCAACAGTTCGTATGATTCAAAACTTATCTCTGTAGTATGAATAATAGTCTTGCAAAGTTCATCATATTTAGATTTATCGTTTTTCTTTTCGGTGGTCATTCGTGTTTTGGAAAGCAATTCTGCAATTACAGTGTTGTTGATATAATTTAGTAGAATACCATCTAAAATATTATCCTCTCTTTCAAATTTATCTAAGATATTATCCCAAGTAGTCTCAATTTTCAAGTATGTTAATAATAAATCACAAACGGAAGTTTTAATTATTTTCGAAAGGTCATCTATGATGGTATTTACTTTAATAATAATTTTTTCTTTTGATTTAATGCTTAGCTCTTCGTAATTCAAAAGTTTATAATAATTTTCAATTTTTTCTTCTGAATTTTTCTCTAATTTTAAATATACTGATTCAATATAAAATTCAATGTTTGATTCAACGTAATTTATTAAGTGTTTAAGATCACTTGAGATTATACAAGTGAAGTTCATTTCTTCAAATAGCTTAGAGTCATAGATTTCTTTGTAAAGAAGTATACTCCTAATCATTTCTATATTAATTGAATAGAAACTACCCACATAAATATAATCTATAAGTGATTTTGGTGATTCTAAATCAATTGAATTAAATTTCACTTCAAGTCCATCAAACATTAGTTTTAGAGATTCTTCATCTCTATTTATATTTAAGAATTTTGAATAGTTATTTATATAATCTATGTTGCCGAGAAATATCTCGACGATTCTCATAACATCTGCATACTGAATGATGTACTTAAAATACAATTCTTTTTTTTCTTCCGAATAGAAAGATTCACTTTCTATAAATTTCCAAATATTATCCCAATAGTCACATAGTACTTCAATAAATCGTTCAATACTAGGTGTTCTATTTATATATTCATCAATAAATCCTATTGTAAAATCTTCCTCATTACAAAGTTGTTCAAATAAACGTTTTTTCTTTTCTTGATTATTGTAACTTTTAAGAAAAGCATCTACTAAATCAAAATTCAGAACGTACTCCTTCTCAAATGAAAATTCATTTATTTTCTTTATCAATTCATCTGTCTTAGTCAACTTGTAATCAAAATTGCTTAACTTCTCAGTTTTTACATTAATAAGAAATTGATAATCAGTTTTTGTCAATGCGCCTTCATGGAAAACTGAAATATAATCCATGTAGTTTTCATCAATATATCCATTGCGTAATAAGATATTTATCAAATCACTTTTTTTGTCAGAATCAGTTTCAATTGATATTTGTTTCTTAGAAAGCAAATCCTTTAATTTGATTTTTCTAATTTGATTTTTCTGTTCATTTATTTTTTCAATGTCTTTTTTGAAATTATTAATTTGACTTTTATTTTGTATTATTTCTTTTCTCTTTTTATATGTAAAATGGGGATTAATTTCTTTTTCAATTTCTAATGCATTGTATTGAAAGTTGCTTTCATATCCAGAATAATTTGAATTATATGAATATCGAATGTTGTTTTGATAATAATCAAATAAGTCAGTTTTAGCCAATTCAGAAATCGTGAATCTTTTATTTCCTACAATGAAGTGGACAAAAGGATGATTGACTATTATTTTCTCGACTATCTTTGATAGATATAATGTTCTAAGCTCTACTATATCTGTTAATTGAATCTGTTCTGCTTGATTGATTATTTTCTTTTTTTCAGCTATTTCAATTTCAAGTCTAGCTATTTCATTTTTAATATATTCTGACTTTTTCGATATTGTTTTATACAAATCACCTTCATTTTGACTCATATGAGTGAAATCATTTGGAAAGATATTCTTATAAACAATCATTGAAAGTAATTTATCGTGTTCTAAATTTCCTTCAACTTTTTCTGAATAAATATAGAATTCGTTCATAATATTATACAGAAGTCTCATATCATCTATAAATAATGATAGATCATCAATAAGTTCTTCTGAAATAGTATATTTATTTAGATTAATGATTGTACGAAGTTTGTTTCCAGAATTCGAAAAGTCGATTACTGGTATAATTGGAATCATAAAGTCAAAAAACTTTGTACGATCCTTATCAAGAAACATATCATCTTTTATGGCATAAATAAATACTATCTCTCTTTTGATTTTATTTGAACTATTAATTAGAAGATTTATTTCTCTAAGCTTTGTAAATACTTCTGTTTGCTCAAATCTGTCTAAATCTTCAATAATAACTACGTTAAATTTCGTTACTTCGAAGAAGTAAATTATTTCATCAAGGTGATTATTTAATATTGATTTGCTAATATCTTTATCGATCTCAATCTCTCCATTTCTTAAATTTAGTTTTTTAATCGAAAGCCCAATGAAAGATCTGGAAAATTTGTATATTATACAGAACAAGCCTAAAATAGAGACTATTGAGGATAAATAATGAACAATATTGGTGAGATTTTCAGGAATTGATATAAAAGAGAACTTAGCTAAGAATTCTGGAAAGAGTAAATAAAGAATTGATATCAAAAATAAGATTATACCAAATGAATAACCAAACAATTTAATTTTCTTATTACTTTTGATCTTCTTAAATCTTGAGTCAGGTATTTTTGAATCTTTTTCATGAAAAAAAAGTTGTTGAAGAATACTTAACTCTATAAGTCGTAGAAGATCAGTACAGTCAGGTAATTCATTATGTTTACTATCTTTGAAAGTAGCAAGTGATATGTTTAAAAATTTAAATTTAGGAAATAAGAGCCTTTTTAAATAGTTTTCAGATTCACGATGTTTCTTTATATAAGTTTGAATTATACTGCTTTTACCAGAACCATAAGGACCTGAAATAGCTATATTCTTAATTGTTTTTCGGTTTTTTAATGCCCAATCTATTGAGCTGAGATAAATATCACAATCTTCAGCACAATCTGTTGGAGATAGTGGTTTGAATTGAGTGTTTCTTACAACTAATTTTTTTTGAAATTTATCAGTAATTTTCAAGTAGTTTCTTTTCGAAAAGTTAATAATATAATCGATATTTTTCATGAGCATTGTCGGTTTTCTTTTTTTTTAATTATGTATAAACGTATATATGTGAATAGAATTACACATACTCTCCGAATTCAGCAGGACATATGTAATAAAGCCACACCTATTTCCACTTTCTACCCCCTTAATATCAAATTCTTAGTTTTTACAGCCCAAAAATACAAAAGCTGATTAACACCGCCAACAATATTTGTGATTATTTTCGGAATTGGATTAAAAAAGCTTATTCATTATTGGTTTTAGTGCCTGTAGAAGCTATCGGTATGTATTTTTGTGTTGTCGTAGTGCATCACTGTGTCGTGCAGGTCTAAACATGCTGCCATATTACGCAAGGATGAATTATCCCGGCTCAAGGATGATCTAAGTTTGTGCATTTTTAGTTCTACGTAGTGCTTTTTTACCCCTACATAGTACTTTTTCAAACCTACATAGTGGCTGGAAGAAACTAGAATAGTACTATTCTAAACCTACATAGTNGCTGGAAGAAATAGAATAGTACTATTCTAAACCTACATAGTNGCTGGAAGAAATAGAATAGTACTATTCTAAACCTACATAGTGGCTGGAAGAAACTAAATAGTGGCTGGAAGAAACTAAAAACCACTAGGAAGATGTGTTAAACAAAAGTCAAACTATTTATTATTAGTGTTGTAAGTGTTTTTGTCATCTTTTGTTGATACTTTTTTACTAAACAGTATTGTTTCTATCTTACCCCAACCGAAATCGTATCGGTTAAATGCAAGATCCTGGAATTCCTCACAGGGTCTATGATTAAAACTTCCCTTCTTTTTTGAAACAGCGCAGGGGCTGCCATACCTGAAATGTGTGAATCATACAACTATTTCTCCAAATTTTGCAACTCAAATAACCGCAAGAATATTGAACTTTGTGGTACACAAATGAAATAGATTTGTAGAATACAATTTTCACGTTGTACTGACTGAAAACTACCCACTACTAACTAACATCTCGTAACTTGTAACTCGTAACTCGTAACTAATTCCTGTTTACTTGTCTACTTGTCAACTGTAACCATCACCTCGTAACTACTCCTATGAACGACACAAAATTTAATATAGCCGTATTGATTGATGGCGACAATGCACAAGCAAAACTAATCAAAGAGCTGATTGAAGAAGTTTCCAAGTACGGAAAGGCAACTATCCGGCGTATTTATGGCGACTGGACAATACCTCAGATGAATAGTTGGAAAGAAATAATTAATCAATACTCGATTAATCCCATCCAGAAGTTTTCGTACACCACGGGGAAAAACTCAACCGACAGTTCGCTGATTATCGACGCTATGGATATTCTGCATGGTCATACGGTGGATGGTTTTTGCATCGTTTCGAGCGATAGTGATTATACCGGACTGGCAAAGCGAATCAGGGAAGAAGGACTTTTTGTGATGGGCATTGGACGACGGACAACCCCCATAGCCTTTGTAAATTCGTGCGAGATTTTCACTTTCAGTGAAAACTTATTACCGGAGATAGAACTGACGCGGGAAAAGACTCATGAGAAAATAGAAATAAAAAAGCCTGAAATAGCTGACTCTAAACCGAAACGGGGAACCAAAAAGGGAATAGAAAAAGTAGTGGAAAAGATAGAAGTAAAGAAAGGATTTCCAAAACTCGACATTGGTATTCTTGATAAGGCCTTTGATATCTCAACGAATGAGGAAGAAGAAGCGTATATCGCCAAGGTGGGTTCTTCGCTTAGAAAGATTGACCCGAGCTTCGACTCCCGTACCTATGGATTTAAAACGCTGACTCATCTTTTTGAAAGTCTGAATAAGTACACAGTCGTCAAAAATGAAGTAAACGGGCTGAATCATCCGCTGGTGAAATTAGCTCATTATTAACAACTCTAACGACCCCTAATCCCCTAAAGGGGACTTTTGCTGCGCGAGAATGTTGATTGCTTTCTCATATCGCACTTCAGTAGCCCACTTCAGGGGGTTGGGGGTCGTTTTCAAATAAATTTTCTATCCTATAAAACTTTTTAAACAATGGAATTTTACAAAGAAAATATTGAGACAATTGTCAAAGAACTGAATAGTAATATTAAGGATGGTCTTGATGAACGGACAGTGAAACAAGCCCGAGTAAAGTATGGTAGCAATGTGCTGAAGGCAACCAANAGGATTAATGTTTTNAAAATTATNCTTCGTCAGTTTATCAGTCCNCTTGTTCTTATTCTGATTGTTGCAGCNGCTGTGTCGTATTATCTGGGGCAGTATCGCGACGGTTCTATCCTACTGGCTATCGTTGTGCTGAATGCTGGCATTGGCTTCTACGAAGAGTGGAAATCGGAAAACATTCTGGCATCGCTCAAAAGTTTGGTTGTCGATAAATGCAATGTGATAAGGGATGGAAAAATTACGGAGATTCCGGTCGATGAGCTGGTACCGGGCGATATTGTAAAACTAACCGAGGGTGATGGTATTCCGGCCGACATACGTCTGATTGAAGCAAATGAATATTCGGCAAATGAATTTATACTTACAGGCGAATCCTTACCCACCAACAAAGATGCTTCCTTTACCACCGACAAAGCACTGCCCATAAATGAAATGAAACATTGTGTTTATATGGGTACAACGGTTGCCCGGGGCGATGCCACCGGAATTGTGTACGCCACCGGAATACAAACAGAGATTGGTAAGATAAGCACAAGCTCTCAAAAAATAAAACCAGCTAATGCTCCGGTACAAATTGAAATTGCGGATGTTGCCAAAAAACTAACGTATATTACGTTGGTTATCGCTGCTGTTATTTTTGCTTCGCGGATGATTCTGCATGATTCGCTGGCGGTGGCACTTGTTTTCGCGGTAAGTGTTGCTGCAGCCATGGTGCCCGAAGGTTTACCTGCACAAATTTCCATGGCACTGGCTTTGGCTGTGGGCCGATTGGCTAAACGAAAAGCCATCGTAAAGAATATTGCCTCTGCGCAAACATTGGGTTCGGCTACGGTTATTGCTTCTGATAAAACAGGCACCATCACCAAAAACGAAATGACCATTACCGGTTGCTATTTTGATGGTAAAACCTTTTCGGTTGCCGGACTGGGCTACGAACCTGTTGGCGAAATAAAAGATGAGCAGGCAAAAGTACTTAAAAAAGATGCCTTGGGTGATTTGAAGATATTTTTTCTTTCCGGCTTCCTTTCTTCCAAAGGCAAAGTCAGCCCTCCCGATAAAAATCATCCTTCGTGGTATTCTATTGGCGACCCCACCGAAACGTCATTCTCTACCCTGACTATGAAAGCCGGATTTAAGCTGGAAGATATTGAAAAGGATTATCCGTTGATAAAAGCATTTGCCTTCGATTCTTTCCGAAAAAGAGCGACCATCATCCGGCAACATAAGAAAAAAATTATCTCTTTTGTGAAAGGCTCTATAGAGTCGGTACTGGAAGTTTCAACAAAGACGATTATCGATGGAAAAGTAAGCGACCTGACAGAAGCCGCGAAAAAAGACCTTTTGGCAAAGGCAGCAACGTTTTCAGAACAAGCACTGCGTGTGATTGCTATTGCTTACAAAGACCTTGAAACGAAGAAGGACTATTCCGTTGACGATGCTGAAAAGGATTTGATTTTTGCCGGATTCGTTACTATGCTCGACCCACCTCACAAAGAAGTGAAAGCTGCCATTGAATCTGTTTTTAAAGCACACATGAAAGTGTTTATCATTACGGGCGACAATGAAGTAACGGCAAAAGCAATTTCGAAGAACATCGGACTGATGAACGAAGGAGATGAATATCCGGTAGTGATTAAAGGTGCTGATTTACCCAAGCTCACCGATAAAGAACTAAAAGATGTTTTTCAGAACAGGGCGTTGATATTTTCGAGAGTTACACCCGATGATAAATTCCGCATCGTGGATCTACTGATGAAACAGGGTGAAGTAGTGGCGGTAACCGGCGATGGTGTAAACGATACCTTGAGTTTGAAGCGGGCCGACATTGGAATTGCCATGGGGAAAAATGGTTCTAAGGTGGCGCAGGAAGCTGCCAGTATGATTTTGTTGGATGATAATTTTTCGACCATTGTTATAGCCATAAAAGAAGGAAGAACTATTTTCCGCAATCTGGAGAAAACCATCAAAACAAATCTTTCATGCAATGTAGCTGAGCTCGTGTGTGTGCTGTTCGGCTTTGTCGGTGTCTTTATGGGAATAGCAACTCCAATATTGGCAGTACAGATTTTATTGATCGACATTGTAGCGGAAATGTTTCCACTTACTATGCTGACTTACGACCCACCGGAAAAAAGTCTCATGGAAAACGCACCCCGAAGTCCAAAAGACAAAATACTTACAAAAGAAGCAATGTTAGGAATT
>JGI24139J26690_1000042_pt1 | contig 14704 bp, 14 predicted proteins | sample BarGraIncu00221A_FD_26690 | JGI IMG/M metagenome (IMG submission 26690)
TCTTTGCCGGTACCAATATTGATATGACAGTTACGAATATCCTTGTCACCTTCAGAATAGGTGTCTTTGAAATCAACATTTTCCAGAATATAAATACTGGCATCAGCCATTTCTTCGCTCCAGAGAAATTCCCGGAGCGGAGTTCCCGTACCCCATAATTCAACCTTTTTGTCGGTAATACCATACTTGAAAAGAATATTAGTAATAGCTTCCCGGCTATTACCTCCAATGATGTTTTCCACCGGGCGTTTATTCAAGTCTTTACGTACAGCTTCAAAATTTCCTTCATATAGGTATTTTCCCAAATGAATTTTTCGAATCATAGCGGGTAATACATGGCTTCGTTCCAAATCAAAATTATCGTGCGGACCGTATAAATTGGTTGGCATCACAGCAATATAATTCGTACCATATTGCAGGTTATAACTTTCACACATTTTCAGTCCGGCAATTTTGGCTATTGCATACGGCTCGTTGGTATATTCCAGTGGTCCGGTGAGCAATTCCGTTTCTTTGATGGGCTGAGTAGCTTCCCGTGGATAAATACAGGTACTACCAAGAAAAAGCAACTTTTTTACTCCGTGACGAAAGCTTTCTCCAATTACGTTTTGCTGTATTTGTAAATTCTTATAAATAAAATCGGCACGATATACGCTATTGGCCATAATGCCACCTACATGTGCAGCAGCCAGTATCACATATTCAGGTTGTTCGACATCAAAAAAAGTACGCACTTCGCTCCCATCCTGCAAGTCCAGTTCCTTATGACTTCTGCCAATCAGATTCGTATACCCTTTTTGGAGTAAATTGTTCCAGATAGCAGATCCCACTAATCCGTGATGCCCTGCTATATAAATCTTTGCTTCTTTATTCATGATTGACAAAGTAATTAAGAATGTGGTTTTTTTACATACTTCAAATCGTGCTCTACCATGATTCGTACCAGTTCAGGAAAAGAGGTTTGAGTCGGATTCCAGCCCAACAGGGTTTTCGCCTTGGTTGGATCTCCCAACAGTTGCTCCACTTCAGCCGGACGGAAGTATTTGGGATCTACTTCCACCAGTACATTACCGCTGGCAATATCAATTCCTTTTTCATCTACTCCCTGACCTTCCCAACGAAGCTCAATACCGACCTCTTTAAAAGCCAGCGTAGCAAACTCACGAACTGTGTGATATTCACCGGTAGCAATTACAAAATCCTCCGGAGTTTTATGCTGTAGAATCAGCCACATACATTCCACATAATCCTTTGCATATCCCCAGTCGCGCAACGAATCCAGATTTCCCAGATATAACTTATCCTGAAAACCCTGAACGATACGGGCAACTGCCAACGTTATCTTACGAGTTACAAAAGTTTCACCACGGCGCTCACTTTCATGATTAAACAGAATACCGTTAACAGCATACATACCGTAGCTCTCACGATAGTTTTTAGTAATCCAGAAACCGTATTGTTTGGCTACACCATAAGGAGAGCGTGGATAAAAGGGTGTGGTTTCCTTTTGAGGCACTTCTTGTACCAATCCATACAATTCAGAGGTAGAAGCCTGATAGATCCGGGTTTTTTCTTCCATCCCGAGGATACGTACCGCTTCCAACATGCGAAGGGTACCTACTGCATCGGCTTCCGCCGTATATTCCGGCACATCAAACGAGACCTTTACATGGCTCTGTGCAGCCAGGTTATAAATTTCGTCAGGGCGCACTAGTTTAATAATGCGTATTAATGAACTACTGTCAGTCATATCGCCGTAGTGCAGGTTAACTAATCTATTCCGCTTCATATCGCGCACCCACTCATCCAGATATAAATGTTCGATACGGCCCGTATTAAACGATGATGACCGTCGCATAATTCCATGTACTTCGTACCCCTTATCAATTAAAAACTCAGCTAGAAACGATCCATCCTGTCCCGTTATTCCGGAAATCAACGCTATTTTTCCCATGTTTTTTTGTTTTTGGTTGTTATTATTTTATCTAAATATTTATCAAAAAGATTACCCGCGAAAGCTCCTGAAATGCAAATTATCAATTCTATTTCAATTTTGATACATATTGTTTTATCTCCTGTTCATTCTCCTTTCTACAAATCAGTAAGCGATTTTCCGATTGCACGATAATTAACCCGCTCACACCCTGTATGACAGCTTCTGTAGATTCTGGCAGAAATACCAGACAGTCACTCACTTCTTCGTACACAACTTTTCGGTTACCGGATGTAGGGTCAAAGGAAGTATTTCCCCGACTGTCTTTGGTCTGAAGTTCATGCAGTGCATTCCAGGCTCCCAAATCAGACCAGCTAAAGCAAGCTTCCTGTACTACAATATTCGAAGCTTTTTCCATAATGCCATAATCTACCGAGATATTTTCACAGGTGGGATATAATCTGTCAATAAAAGCTTGTTCGTTTTCGGTATAATAAACACCTGTTCCGTTCTCAAACTGTTGTGCTATTTGTGGTAAATGATCACGAAAAGCTTGTTCGAAAGTGCCGACTGATGCCATGAAAATACCGGCATTCCAGTAAAAACCTCCCTGAGTCAGGTATTCCTGTGCACGCTCTAACCCGGGTTTTTCACGAAACGAACGAACCGGATAAACCAAGGGTTCTTCCAACTTTACCGAACGATCTGCCTCTATATACCCATATCCGGTTTCCGGCCCTGTAGGTTGAATGCCCAGCGTCATAATCACCGAATGACTACTTACATAATCCAGTCCCAATTGCATATTATGTACGAAATTTTCGGTATCGGGAATAAAACTATCGCTGGGTAATACCAGAATACAGCCTTCGGGGTCAATCTGACGAATTTTCCAAACTGTATAGGCTATGCAAGGTGCTGTATTTCGCATACAGGGTTCTCCCAATACTTGTTCCTCTTTTAAGCCGGAGACCTGCTCCAGTACCAATGGCAAGTATGCTTTAGCAGTGACCACATAGATATGCTCTACCGGACAAAATGCGCTTACCCGCTCTACGGTTTGCTGTATCATGGTGGCTCCCATTTGCAAAATATCTAAAAACTGCTTGGGCTTAGCCGGTGTACTTTGCGGCCAAAAGCGGGAACCTATCCCTCCGGCCATGATGACGGTGTATGTATTTCTCAAAATCATTTTAATATTTCTTCAAAAGAGGTAAAATATACTGTGGTATTTTTCGGGATATTTTGCACATCAGTGTAAAGTATCCATACAGTCTGTAGTGTTGAATTATTTCCAGGTCTTCTGCAGATTTTTTCTTTTGCAAGCTGGCAGTTGTGCTTTTACCTCCCAAACGCATTTTTACGACCCATTCATTTAGATACACTTTTTTTATAGCAGCATTTACAAACCAGCGTAAAGAAATCTCATAATCACTTGCTATTCTGTACGATGTTTTATACAAACCATATTTCTCAAATATTTCTTTCCGTACATAGATGGTTGTATGCAAAGGAACCCAGCCAAAAGGAATGTCGTGTTTGCTAAATTGCTTAGCAGGATAGATTCGCTTTACGATCTCCGGATTTGCTTTTTCTACATATTGCCCTTTTGCATATACAATATCGGCATGTGTCTCTTGAAATCTTTTTACGATCTTTTGTAGTGTATCCGGTTCATAAAAAAGGTCATCGGAATGCAAAATGCCAATAATATCACCTGTTGCTTGTTGAATGCCCTTATTCAGACCGTCGTATAATCCCTTATCTTTTTCCGATTTATAATAAGCCAACCCCTGTTTGAAAGTTTCTATTTTCTTTTGCGTACCATCTGTAGAGCCACCATCTATAACAATATGCTCTACCTGAGGGTAGGTCTGGCTTTGGACGGAACGAAGGCAATCGGCTATATAGGCCTGATTATTATAAACAACTGTAATAATTGAAATTTTCATAGTTAAATAGGATTAGCCTGATTAATATCATTAATTCGTTATACTATTGGAGAATCCGTTAAGTTAGTTTTGAAAGAGAGCATCTGTGTGAACGGGAATGATAGCAATAATTCGGCTGTAAGTAGGGACAAACAGCTTTATAGAAGGAAAATCATATTTTCAACAGACAGTAAATTGTACAGAAAGATAATTGATAAATTCAGAAAATAGTTATCAAAGAAGGATTGAGCATATGCAGGAGCTATGCTCGGATGAAGACTAAAGGAGTCGTGAGTTTGAAAATTGAGTTTATTTAAACAACAGTTTTAAGAAACCCATATAATCGGCAAGTGATAAAATCTTCGTCAGAGCAAATAGAAAGTCTATTGGTAATATTCCTAGTTTGACTAATCATTGATACTTTCACTTTATTGTTCTTTTTCTAATTGCCACTGCAGGATTTCCTTGATAAATTGTATAAGCTTTTAAATCTTTGGTTGCAATAGAACCTACAGTTAAAATAGAATGGCTTTCACATATTACTCCGCTACAAACTACCGCCTTTGCTCCTACCCAAACACCCTCTTCAATTACGATTGGGGCATTCCTATATGGAAAGTTAGATACAGTATAATCATGATTTCCGGTTAGCAATAAAGCACCTTGCGATAAACATACATCATTAGCAAGGATAATTTTGTCCAGATTATCGACCCACACATTTTCACCTATCCAACAATTATCACCTATCACCAACTTCCAAGGGAATTTAATTGTAACACCCGGTTTTATAACAAGACCTTTTCCTATTTTTGCACCAAACAAACGGAGCAAAAATACCTTATGCGCCATAAAAGGAAATAGGGACGATTGTACAAACAGACTACTTACGAAATACCACAGAATCATTTTTAAGCCGTGGGATCCCTTGCTAAAACTTGATCCATCAAAGTCTTTCAGTGATATATTCATAAATTGATTATTTTAAATTTTATTCAAACTTATGTTTGCATAAAACGCATTCATATCTTTAGCCACAGCCCTTATATCATACTTCTCCGCCACCAATCGTTTGCCGCGCATTCCCATTCCCTTTAATTCTTCGGGATTTAATTGCAAAGCTTCGTTTATGGCATGAGCAAGATTAGCGACATTCAACTCTATCCACCAACCGCAATTTTCTGTCTCCAGTTCCTGCCAGGGAGTTCCCGTAGTGGTAATTACCGGTATTCCTGTTGCTAAGGCCTCAGCCACCACTATCCCGAAATTTTCGCTGTAAGTGGGCAAAACAAAAAGGTCAGACTGATGATACAATTCCCATTTTTGCTGACCATACACACCACCCGTAAATTCAAATTGGCGACTTAAGTTTTTCTGGTCACAAAGTTTCGTCAAACTTTCAACATAGTTTTGATCTCCTTCACCGGCGATAGTTATTTTAAGTTGACTATTTTGTAATTGGCCAATAGCTTCAATTAACAATTCGATCCCCTTTTTGGGATGAATTCGCGATAGAAACAAAATATTCTGTGCTTTTTGCCACTCTGTTTTAAGTTTTAAATCTGTTATTTCAATACCATTGGGAACAATTTCTGCCGGTTTATGATAGCCTAATTTCCGAATCTGATCCAATTCAGATTTAGCTGTAGCATGTATATAATCTGCTCTTTTCAGTGCTTTGTGTTGGTACAAAGCTAATCCGATCTTTTTCTTTAGCGGATGACGATTGAGAATCCAGGGCTCTAACATACCATGGGGCGATAGAATCACTTTTATTCCTTGCTGCTGTGCTACTTTTTGAAATAACCAAGTCTGTGGCATCCAAATACCATTGATATGAACAATATCTGGCTGCTCTGTTTCTAGAAATATCCGAAACTCTTTTTCTAATTTAAACCATCTGGACAATGATAAATCAAAAAAACGAATATCTACTCCAACTAATTTTACGGGATTTGGAGAGATTCCTGTTACAATTACGAGATTAACTAGATGCCTTAATTCTGTCGATAATAATTGCATATATGCAGTTGTTCCTCCACCAGATTTATCAATGGATGTAATAAAATGAATAACTTTCATTTGAGATAATGGTATTTATTATATTCTGCCACCTACTAGGTTAGAATAAATCTTTTTAAAAGCAATCCAATATACACCATTGTGAATACAAATATAAACAGTGATAAGAAATTTTCAGTCATTATTTTTTTAGTTTTTTCAATTTACAACACACAAATAGTTGCTTACACATACTTTCAAAACGATATACAAGTTACTATTATCTTCTCTGACCCGAAAGATATTCATCGGTCTGAGACATACTCTGGGATGGACCACCACCACTTTTATCAACGGTGCCTACAACGTGGGGAGTTTTCATTCTTCTATCATTTTATAAATTACTTCAATATCGTCCAACATCTTATTGGGATCAAAACGGAGAGTGTTTTCTAAACCTATCTTTATAAATTCAGCCTTCTCCACATCCTTCAATATTATAGCTTTTTCAATAATAGGTGCTGCATTTGTAGCCCAAGTTTCGGAAGCTTGTTCATCTATCGGTTTAATTGGTATCAGATAGGCTGCATTCCCTGCCACTTCGCTCATAGGTGGAGCATTCGTTGTCAAAACAGGACAACCCGATGCCATAGCTTCAGCTATAGGCCATCCAAAGCCTTCGGCCAACGATGGGAATAGAAAAAGACTGGCACCTTGATACGCCAAGCGTAAACTTCCGTCTTCTATTTTATCTAAAAAATAGATGTCGTTTTTATATGGCGAAATGGCTCGGACCCGATCCAGCTCTGTAGTGGGGGTAGCACCAATCATCAACAACGGTAAACAATGATTTGACAATTTCCTCCAGGCGGTATAAAGCTCCAACACCCCTTTTCTATTCTTATAATACTGATTACCCCCTACATGAAGTAAGTAGCCTTTAGATAAATCTATTCCTAACTGCTTAGTCAGCAACTCTCGCACTTTCACACCATCTGAAGGAACAAACAATTGATTTAAACCGTTGTAAACTAGAAAAGAGTTAGCTGGCATTCTCCCCAAAAAATAGTGTAAGTCTTCCTGTGTATTCTTAGAGATGGATATAAAATTAGTTCCTTTACGATAACCCCATCTGATAAATACCTGATATAATTGTCCACTCCAGCCCGTGACATTCTCTGAGATCAAACCCTGAGCCGACCGCTGTGCCAAAAAATCGTGACAATGTATTATGTGTTTTCTGCCCTTTACTAAAGGAATCCAAGGGCCCAATGCGTGGTCAGTAAAAACAAACAAAGTTTCAGTATTCTGCTTTTTCAACCTCAGCTTTACTTCCATTGGAAATACTACAAATTGATCGATATATCCTAACCATTTTTTGCAGTTAGCTGGTAATGGCAATTTCACAAATCTTGCTTTAGCCGTCCAAACTTCCACACTATGCCCCCGTTGAAGCATTCCATCTAACAACAGCTGAGCATAACGGGGCATACTTTGATGCTGCGTGAAAGAAGGATGTGTAAATAGAATAATATGCATATATAATGATTGGAAACTAACGACTAGTATTAAATAATTAACATTTAGCTTGTCTATTATAAAACCTTTTGTGCAGTTTTCTTGATGGAACCTTTAACGCAGCCATTATCAACCCTCCAGTCAAAACACTAAATCCAAGCACTGTAGGTTGAGCCAAGGGACCTTGAACTAAATTTACAAATCCAAAACTCAGTAATAACCATGCAAGCGAGTCTCCGGCTATCATTTTCTGAAATCCCTTTCGAATTAAACTAATCGATAAAAATACCCGGATTAAAATAGTACTGATACCCAAAATTATACCTGATTCTCCAATGAGTCTTCCCCACTCTCCTTCCGAAATTAAAAACGTAGCATTTCCGGTCATTAACTTTGCTCCGGCATTGGTGCCCATTCCCATGCCTTCCCCCCAAAATAAATCACCAGAATTAGTGATAGCACCTATCAGACCTCCAAGAAACCGGTCTCCCAATGTACCCTTAATGCCTCCTTCAGATTCGCTTGCATCTGTAAATCGGGCTATAAAGGTATCAATACCCGTATGAAATAGGGATAATTGGGATAAAAGGACAACAACAACTAAAACAATAAATATACTGAACAATAGCCGAACAAAATAAATCGGCTTCAGCCAACTGGCTATCAGGGCAAATACTACCGACAATCCAATTTCAAAAAAAAGAGTGCGGCTGATAGAAAAGGACATGGCGCCAAAAAGGGCAACAGTGGCAGCTATCAAGAGCGTTTTATTGTGTTGCTTTACCTGTAGCCAAAAATAGAGTAAGAAACAACTCACTAACCCCCAAAAGTTAACGTTGCCACTTGTAAAGGAGAATGTCCCGGGTGGCCTTGAATATCCGTTTACATTTCCAAATCCAGCTCCTTCAAGACTTCCTGCTAATCCCCGGTTTATCCAGGCTGATTGTGGACTATAAAACTGAAAACCAATTAATATAGACATTGGCAAAGCAATCCAAAGCATCAGTTTCCCCATTCGAATAACATCGTTACGCGAAAATACTTTGCCGATAACAAATATCAGTGGAAAATGAAGAAGCATAATGCGTATACCATAAATAGCAACAATTAAATTACCATGTCCAAACAACATAGTGGTAATAAAGGCAATAATAGTTACTACCAGTATGCTGACAATATATAAATTAGTTTGGAACAGATTCTGCTTGATGGCTTTAAACAGAATAAACAGCGCTACGGGATCCCGGACAATCAACAATGCATCCGAAAGGCCGGGAAGTATCCACTTGCGCAAAGCTCCTTCAAAAATCAACAATATAAAATAAAGCCAGATAGCCTGTTTCATTTGTATAAAATCGATTTTACGTTTATGTAAAATGATAGATTGAGAAAAGTGATTAGAAGGTCTGGTCATATAATGTTGTAATCAAATAACTGCTGAATCGTTGATAAGAATCATTTTAATATCATTGTTGAAATAGTATGTGCCAATTCTTGACCATAGACTTCCCAGGGTCTTTTTCTTGCTGTTTCCATAGCAGATTTTCCAATATGTGAGATTGTATCCGGATCTTTTAATAAATTTTCAATAATTTCAATTAATGAAGATGTAGATCCGGCTTTCATCAACCACCCATTTTTCCCATGTGCTATTAAATCAGGACCAGCGCATCTTTCGGAAGCAATTACGGGTGTACCTTGCGACATGGCTTCTGTTATAACCATACCGAATCCATCAAACAGTGAAGGAAATACCAGAACATCATGAACCCGCATTAATTTCAATACTTCATCATGAGGAAGCGTTGGAATGTAAGTATGTTTTTCCAATTCATTCTCTAAAATTTCAAGGTTTGCCGACTTACTACCCACGATAGTTAATTCTACAAATTCTTCTTTTCCTTTGATTGAGTCAAACAAGTTAGCTATACCTTTTTGTTGGGTTAGTTTGCCAACAAACAATAATTTCAACTTTCGTGGTTTGTCAAATCCAATGTATTCCCTATTTTTAAAAACAGGTGGAAAACCATAAGGAATAATTTTTACAGGAGGTAATTTACCTGGATAATCATTTAGTGTACTTGCTGTAAACTGGCTAGCTACAAATACGACATCTGCCAAAGCTAATTCATGGTCTTTTCGTTTTAATTTTGATACAGAATCTTTGAACCCTGTAAAGGTATCCGACCATTCCGGATAATTTTCTATTTCAGCAGCGAGAAGTTTACGGGCAGCCCTCCAATAACCGGTAGGCAAATCGTAGTAGCATTTTAATCCCAATCGCTTGGCTTCCATCAAAGAATAAGCAGCGCCATCTTCATAGGCATAAACCCCATCTATCAGCATTTTCTCTTTCGCGTTCTCTAAATGAGAAGCAATATGCTTGTCTAAATTTTGATATATATTATCTACACAAAACAGACCCTTTTCATGTTCAATAAGTTTCTGCCATCCAAACTTTGTTGCTATTATGCGGCCTAACTCATGAATTGGATACATACGAGTAGAGCCCTGGAGGGACAAATCAAATTGACGACGATGTATTTCAGAAAACACACTTATATTTCCTAACCGAAACAAAGCTCCACCCTTAAATGCAGCTATAGAAGTATAAAACAAAGCCAACAAATTGGCTTTAGCTAAACCTTTTGCAGCTGCACGGACATTGGCATTTCCTGTGGGGTGTGATATAATTATACTCATTTTTATATTAAAGCTTCAATAACATTTTTATATTTACTGCAAACAAATTCTTTTGTATGCATTTCAAGATGAGCTTTTGATTTAGCACGAAGCTCGTTTTCAAAAGCAGGGTTTTCTTTTAAACAAATAATTGCATCAAAGAAACCATCCACAGAATATTCATTTACAATAAAACCTGCATTACCTACTGCTTCAGGTAATCCATCAATATTAGAAACAATAGGCAAACAACCGCAAGCCATTCCTTCTAAAGCAACCAAACCAAACGGCTCCTGACTGGAAGGAACAAGCATATAACTATGCTTATTTAACTCCTTAACTAACAAGTTATCTTTTAGGATACCTAAGAAAAATACATTTTCTTTTAACTCTAAGTCTGTTACAAGTTTTTTTAAGTCTTGCAGCATTGAACCGTCACCAATTATGGTTAATTCAATATCAGAAAATTCAGGCTTTAATTTAATCAATTTAGCAATTGTTCTAATTGCCAGATCAACACCCTTAACGCTTACTAACCTTCCTAAAAATACAAAACTATTGATTTTACGTGTATTATTTAGTACTTTAAACTGATTGTCTCTGTAAAAATTATGAATGACTTCAGCCTTTATAAATGTTTGTTCTTTCAACGAATCACTAACAGCAAGTACTTTATCAGCTAATTTCAACCATTGAAATTTTAATTTATCTTGAAAACCTATCGATCTATCATTTCTGCATATCTGTCCATGCAACACAATTAAATGAGGTTTATGATGAAAAAATGCAGGCCAGGAAAGTCGTAAGTTAGGATTGTTTTCAAAAATAATATCTGCCCAATAATGTTCTCGTAGAATCGAAAACAAGCCCTGATTTCTGATTATCTTATATGGGAATTGTTTATCATCCTCTACTTCCTTAGTCCAGGTAAGAACATGAATTTCATGACCAGAGTAAAATAAATAGCTTGCTAACTCCTCTGACATCACTTCTATTCCTCCGGCAAAAGGGGAAAATTTATGTGATAATATTAATATCTTCATTTATTGACTGTATGTACCCTACAAACTAATCAAAATAACTATATTTTGATTAGAGAATTCAATTTTATTCAAAGTATACGCAGGACTTTACAGGGATTTCCTGCTGCTATAGCATTGGTTGGAATATTTTTTGTTACAACACTATTAGCTCCAATAACTGCATTATCACCAATTGTAACGCCTTTTAATACAATTGAATTTACTCCCAACCAGACATTATCTCCAATAATCACCTCTTTTGGCTCACCACTTCTATAATCTTCTAAATGCCAATCAGAATCAGTTATTAATGTATTTGCTCCACATTTAATATTATTTCCAATTTTAATATGTTTAAATGCTCCTATTACTGTCCCACTAAAACCATTTGAATTTCCAATCTCAATTGAAGCATTTGCAGCATGAGTTGCTATAATACAAGGTCTGTTGATGCCTATTAAATTAAGATTATCTGCTTCAGACACAAATCGACAATTGTTTCCAATTTTAATTTCACTTTCTTCTTTTCTATAAAGAATTGTTTTACCGTTAAAAATACAGTTCTTCCCTATCTTTATTTTCCATAACACTTTTCCTTTTAAATAAAAAGTAAGCGTCCAATATAGTGTAAATATTTTTAACCGATAGCGTCTTAATTCTCGAATATTTATCATATTGTCATCTCAAACAAATATTATTCATAACTATAAAAGCAACGTTTAATCAATCCACTAAACTGTTGTGACAATTGTTTTCGTCGTGTTGTATTCCAAATAAATATTTTCACCAAGAACAATTCAAATATATGACGCAGCATCATTGGAATTGGCCAAACTAAATATAGAAGTACTGGATGAAATCGTTTAAAATAACGCAAACGACCACGATGAAATTGCATAGCCCTCATTTTAGACCACGCAGACAGAGTTTCTCTATTATCATGTATAACATCTTCCGTTTTAACAACTCCCATTTTCCAACCAAGCAGATTAAGTCTTTTTGCCCAATCCACATCGCAATCAGAAAATGGAAATACCTTCTGATCTAATCCACCCGATTGATTCCATGCCTTTAAGCTAATCAACAATGGACTTGTGTACACACAATCTATAAAACTAAAAAGTGTATTATCATTGTCTTCTTTACACCAGTTTAGTGGCAGCTGATCTAAATGCAATCGATTTGTCAATTGCAAACCAATTAAAAAATGAAAAAGGTTTGGAAAAGTCGTACCTATACCCGCAGATTCACCATTATGCTTTTTTACCGTGAAACCACATGCTGCCAATTCAGATCGAACTTGAAGCTGTTTTTCGGCTTTTTCAAAGGATTCAACGCTAAAAATTTGATTGTCAGTTTCAAAAAATAACAAGTATTTTAATTGGGGATACAGTACTTGCGATTTTGATACACCACTGTTAATTCCAGCGGAGAAAGATGTATCTTCTCCTACTTCTGGAATAATTATTTCCATTGGAAAAGGAAACAAACTTTTATTTTCACTAAGCCAAATTAAACTTCCATCGGTAGATCCTGCTTCAAAAACAATTACGGCAATTTTATCTTTATATTTTGAATTACCTATCCAGCTTAAAGAAGCCACACTTTCTTTTAATAGTGAAAATCGATTAAATGAATTAACTATTATGGCGATTTCTATATTATTCATATACCTTTATTTTCGTGTTGTATTTAAATCATCACAAAATTTAGTTGTGATTAAGTCTAAAGCAATTCCCTTTTTATTCTCATTTATAAGTTCTTTTAAACTATTGAATTCATCTAATTTAGGTTCTAACATAATACATTTAATAAGATTTTCATTGAAGAAACCAATTTCATCCTTATTGTTTAATTGACAAGGGGCTGCTACAGGTATTCCATGACTAATAAAAGCAGCTACACTTCCTGATTTACCCAAGGCATGACGTGGAATTGGAGTTATCCCCAATTTTGTTTTCTGGATCTCAAATGATATCTCAAATTCATTTAAATGCCCAGTATAAACTATATTTTGTATCTGAGGTATTTCTGTCTGAATAATTTGACCAATGCTTTGCATTTTCTCTATATTTCCACCTATAAAAGCAAGTTCTATGTTGAAGTTATGAGATAATAACTGTATTATAATTTCCGTTAAGAAATAGATTATTTCAAAATTTGCATCTGCTTGGCTAAAAAATGATATTCTAAATTTATCATCAAATTTATTTTTTTTAAGCATTGGATAAATAGCTATATTTGAAAAAATGGGCAACTCATGAATAAAAACACCCAATGTTTGTAGGTTAATTTTATAACTCGGTAAATGAGTATGAATTAATGTAGGCGAAATGTTTTTAATTAAATTAGTAATGATAATTTGCTGTAAAAATGAAATAATGTTTGTTGTAGAATATATAAATTTATCTCGTCCTATCCACAATTCATGAAACATTACATGCCATTTTCGTCCTTTGCCTATTTTAGCCAATCCTCTGCCCAGACCCAAAGGCAAACCCTTATCCTGAAATGAAAAGGGAACAAATTGTAAACTTAACCACTCGGGATTAAATACTTCAATATATTTTGCTGCATTAAAGAAACGTTCTTTATTTGACACTATGCTAGGTAATCGTAAGACAGGTACTGTAATTCCATCAACCTCCTGTTTAGTAGATATCAATGTGTCAATTAACCGGTCGTTCAGAGCAATGATGGAAGCCTGATGTCCCTGTCGGATAAGTTCACCAGCCAACCGAAGGGTATAGTCACCTACGCCATCTCGACCGGGAGCTAATGAGCCACAAATGAAAAGTATTTTCATATTACTTTCTTTCTCCAATTTTTTTTGCAGGTACACCACCCCATATTTCGTAAGCTGGTATTGATTTGGTTACAACTGCCCCAGCTGCAACTATAGCTCCATTTCCAATTGTTACTCCTTTTAATATTGTAGTGTTACAGCCAATCCATATGTCTGAGCCAATTTCTATCTGACTTTCTGTACCGACTTGATTTCTCATTAAATCATTAGTAAACATTCCATGATCGTGATCGATAAAACGACAGCCTGAAGCTATGAGNCAATTGTCTCCTATTGTTATTTTATCTTTTATATTGAACTCACTCCCTGCTCCAATAAATACATTGTTTTTAATCATAATAGATGGGCCCCGACTCCAAATACCATCATATTTAAAATAAATATTATGCTCTAAATTACAGTTTTTACCGATAGAAACCTGATGAGGCCAAGTTACATAAAGCCTTGGAGGAATCGTACCTGCGCCTATTTTCATTCCACTCAATAAAAAAAAAATTTTTCTAATAGAGCTACTTAATTTAGCTAAGTATCTAATACGCAATACAAATATGCTCTGTTGAATTATCTGTCTCATCATTTTTTTGTAAAATCGACCTAGAAATGCTAGAATTTTCATTTTCAACGTCATTCTTCTTATTTTATAGGTAAGTAGTTTCCAATATTTAATGATATGTTTCTATCACATAGCACACATAGAAATAATGGGGGAGAAAAGACTTAGGTCACATAGTAAAAGTATCTGACGATACTTTTGCTTAGTCTGAAATTATCCCGGTACTCGGGATAATACTATGTGTTCTTAGTCTTATAT
>JGI24139J26690_1000044_pt1 | contig 14424 bp, 1 predicted proteins | sample BarGraIncu00221A_FD_26690 | JGI IMG/M metagenome (IMG submission 26690)
AAGCTGTCACAGGAGATTCTCCGGCATATGAAATATTTCCACCACTATTTGCTGAAGTTCCGGTTATCACAGAAGGAGCTATAGTGGTTAACAAAGGAGCCGCATGCGGCATGGTTATTATACTATCCTGATTGCCATAACCAACCCCATAACTATTAACCGCATAAGCCCGAATATAATATTTCGTACCGGGGGTGAGTCCGGATAACGAACTAACGAAAGAGCCAAGATCAGTACCATCCAACGCTTCGGATGTTCGGGTGGGCAGATTGTATATCGGATTAGGAAATGTACTCCAACAAACACCTTTTGCCTTGATCAGATCATTTCCATTGAAAGTAACATCACCACCACTAGTGACAGATGTTATTGTAACATCTCCATGCGCTGCAGTTGTCAGTTCGGGGATAGAATTAGTCCGAAATGTGGCAACGTCACTGAATGCTATTCCCACCGAATTTATTGCAAAAGCTTTAGCATAATAAACAGTTGCTTTAGTGAGACCTGTCAAAGACGTAAGAAAGTTTCCGATATCAGAAAGATTGGTATTTGTTGTATTTGCGTAGAGAAAATTTGCATTATCTGTACTATAAGCAATTCCACGCGTTGTGATGGGCGCTCCTCCATTTTCTGTTATTTCAAAATAACCGATAGCGGTGTTATTCGAGAGATCAGCTTTATTAAACGTAGGTTTCGTCAGCTTAGGCAACACAGGTGGTTGAGTCGTAAATTCCACAATATCGCCATAAGCAGTACCATAATCATTAGTAGCATATGCTCTTACATAATAAGTTTCACTTCCCAACAACTGTTTTAGCAGGGAACTAAACTCTCCATTCCCGGTTCCACTATCTGCAGATCCGGCATTGACATCCTGTAGAGGATCTCCGGCATAACTCCAAAGGACTCCCCGTTTTGTGACTTCCGCTCCTCCATCATCTGTAACATTACCGCCCCCCTTAGCACTACTATAAGTAATATCGGTTATATCAGAAGTAGTAACAACAAGAACGCCAGTTACACCGGGAATAATCATAACAGACTTTTCTTCTCCATAAGCCGTTCCAATTGCATTGATTGCGTAAGCTCTTACATAATAAGTTATATTTGCAGTTAGGTCGGTAACCTTTCCGCCAAAAAGCCCTAATCCACTGCCGCAAGGAGTGTTTGACGAATAAATCGTTGGATTATGATTCTGACTCCAGCAGAGTCCTCTTGAAGTTACAGGACTGCCTCCGTCCGCTACAACAATTCCTCCACTAGTAGCCGTATTGTTGACAATAGAAGATATATTGACGGTACTGATAGAGGGAACAGTAAGAGTGACTAAACTATCAAGATTGCCATAAGAAATTCCATTAGCATTAACAGCATATGCTCTTACATAATATTTAATTCCCGCTTTTAATCCGGTCAGATTACTGGAAAAATTATCCGTTCCATCATTTACGATAGGCACAGATGTTTTTGTACTGAGGGTAATAGCCGGATTTGGTATAGTATCCCAGCAAATACCTTTTGCCGTAATATTAGTCACACCCGCATCAATAATAATACCTCCACTCGTAGCAGCCTTATTGCTTATATCCGACGGAGGAACTGTGGTCATATTTATTGAAGACGACGTGCTAAAGCTGGTTTCGCTACTATAGCCTATACCAATAGCATTTTTGGCGTATGCTTTTACATAATATACCGTTCCGGAAACCAAACCGGACAAATCATTTTTAAAATTGCCAATATCAGTTGGAGTAACAGTTGAAGAAGGAATATACTGATAAGTTAGCCTGTCAGTACTTATACAAACTCCACGCTCAATAACCGGATCTCCTCCGTTATCTATAATCATAGAAGAGGTCGAAGCACTGTTACCAGTAATACCAGATATCGAAATAAACGAACTCATTCTTGGTATAACCGGAGGTTTGGTTGTAAATACAACAAGATTCCCATACGCTTTTCCCGCACTATTTACAGCATACGCTCTAATATAATAAGTTGTACTGCCCAATAAGTTCATTAAGGTACTTGGAAATTTACCAACCCCCGATCCATCATCGGTGATATTATGAGACTGGTCGTTCAGCGGATCTCCTTGTTTACTCCATATAATTCCCCGGTGCGTTATTGGAGAGCCTCCGTCAGCAAATATATTACCACCGCTAATAACCCGGGTACTGCTTACACTATCTGTAGGCAAGGTAATGATAGTAGGAAGAGCCACGGGCGTTGTAAATATTACATCTTGCCCATATACAATTCCTTCCTGATTCACAGCATATGCCCTTACATAATATTTAGTTTTGGGTAAAAGATCGGTCATTTGACTAACAAATGAACCAACGCCATCACCAACAGTTGCCAACCTTGTTTTTGTTACCAACAAGGTATCCGGCTCCGGAAACGGGCTCCAGCAAATTCCGACCTGAGAAACATCCGAAGACCCATTAGTTAGAACTTCTCCACCTGAAGTTGCTTCATACCCTGTTTGACTAGTAACAGGTGCTGTGGTCACGATAGCCTGACAACTAATATCTTTCCATAGCGTACCGTCAAAATATTTGATAGATCGACTTAAAGCATTGATATAAAAAGCTCCTTTCGATATACTGAGAATATTGGGGGGAGTATTTGCTATAGGAAGCTTATAAGTACTAATATCCGGTCCCGAAGCAAACCCGCCATCGGATGTAAAAGCGCCGGATTTCATTTGAGGCATCTTAAACCAAGCTGTTCCGTTGTAAATCATCATAGCTTTGTTTACAACAGAATAATAGACAGATCCGGCTTTAGGACTTGCCGGAATCAAAGATAGGGATGGAAGAAATGGAATGCCATTTTTGACTGTAAAAAATTCATCCAGAGAAGCATCTGTCAGATTCAGCGTACATAATGTTTCCCAGCCATTATTCGTATAGATCAAGGGCTTTTGTTCCACATCACTAAATATGATCATACCATGTTCAGGCGATGATATAGAACCAGGTTCCATAACAGGGAAATGAGGAATACCTCCAACAACCTTAAAATGATTTTGACTTACAACCGGACTTAACCAGCCTGCAAGAAAAAGAAAAACAAATACAACTAAAATAATACGATAGAGCTTCATCAAAATTCTGTTACAATAAGATGTGGCAAATTATACAGCATATGGAATTTTGAAATTAACTATATAATAATTTCTCAAAATTCAAACCGAATATATAAAAAAAACTAATACAACCACACCAGAGTATGAATAAAACGGCATTTATTAAGTAAGATCTGAATATTTCAGACAAAACGGATCGAAACCAACACTAAAAACCTAAAACAGCTCAGCAGATCACAGTAATTTATACTACAACATGCGTAACACAAAACGCAGACAAGACTAATAAGGAAGCAACCTTGAGTAGACAAAAAAAGTCCCCGAATTGATTAATTCGAGGACTTTCTCAGGTTAAGCTATATCACATCATTTAGAATTTTCAGTGGGAGTATCTTTATCATCCTCTTCCTTGCCGGGATGAGTACCCGGATGATGGATAATGGTACGCACACTGAGGTACTGACTGTAAAAAGACGGATTGAGTTGTTTGAAAGGCAACATCATGGAATCTAAAGAATCCCGAATGATATTCTTCTGCACATCCGAATTTCCAAGTGTTGATGCAGAATATTCTTCTGCATGTGCAAAATATTCTTATGTATGTGCAGAGTTTCCTTATGCATGTGCAGAACATTTTTAGTTTGCAACCTTTTCCCAATAGTTAGCTAACTTTTTTCAATAGGTTGCAACCTTTTTTCCTTAGGTTGCGAACTTTTCCCAATAGTTCACTAACCTTTTTCAATAGTTTGCAACCTTTTTTCCTTAGGTTGCATCAGAACATTTTTAGGTCACTAACTTTTCTCAATAGTTTGCAACCTTTTCTCAATAGTTTGCAACCTTTTTTTCTTAGGTTGCAAACTTTCCCCAATAGTTAGCTAACTTTTTCCCTTAGTTTGTATCAGAATATTTTTACACTCGCTGAAGTAGCAGTTATAGAAGCATCACTCCTACCCTGCCGTAATTAATTCCGACCTCGTTACGACCAATTCCGACTGTGTCACAGGGTCTATTTACCAATATGTATAGCCATTAGTGAACGTTGCAGATTGTCCGTCGTGGTTAGTAACAACCACATCAGTTGCACCGACGGTATGGGCAGGAGTGGCGGCAGTGATGGAAGTTGAGCTGACAAAATTGATATTTGTAGCTTGATTACCACCAATTGTCACATTAGATTGATCAGTTGCAATCGTTCTCCAGTTGGTCATCCAGGATTTATTGTAGACATTGGGACGGTTATGAGTCAGGGGTGCACGGTAAATGGCGCTGGTTGTTGCGGTTGTGTAGCCACCGAATAAATATACAAAACCATCAATTACTGCAACTTGTGATCCATACAGAACAGCTGGTAAAGCGCCACTGGCAATCGTCCAAGTTGTCGGATCAGAAACAGGTGATTTATAAATTGCACTTATGCCCGCACTTCCGGTATATCCACCAAGCAGATAATTATAATTGCCTACTGTTATTATTTGAGAAAGACCTAACACACCCGGCAAAGTTTTACCAGTGTTTGTCCATGTAGTTGGATCTGAAACCGGTGCACTATAAATTATGTTTGTGTACGATCCGGTATTTCCACTAAAAATATAAACATGATCTCCGATAACAGAAATTGTCCCGGCATATGAACCCGAAGGCAATGTCTTTCCGGTATTTGTCCAATTAGTTGGATCAGAAACAGGTGCCCTGTAAATTGAACTAAGCAGCGATGTGCTACATCCGCCAAATAGGTACACATAATCTCCTATAGTGAAAATATGACTTGCATGGGTAGCGACCGGCAGCGTCTTGCCGGTATTTATCCAGGTTGTTGGGTCAGAAACCGAAGCCGAATAGATAGTATTCATTGAAGCGCCATTATTACCACCAAAAAGATAGAGCTTATCAGCAACCCGAATTAGGTTTGACCAACAAAAATTTCCCGGCAAAATAGTGCCTGTATTACTCCATATTGTTGGATCTGAAACTGGTGCAGAATAAATAGCATTTACAAACGTACTGCCATTGTGACCACCAAAAAGATATATTTTATCCCCTACAACTGCCAATTGCGAAGCATAAAGCGTAACTGGCAACGTCTTCCCACTCACAGTAGCCCAACCAGCGTCTCCCCCTGAATTTGGCAGAATGAAATTCGTCCCTGTAATCGTCACATTTGTTCCACCCGCAGCCGATCCAGTATTAGGAGAAATTGAAGAAACTGTCGGTAGCAGTTCTGCAAACGTAAAAGCATTCGCAAGTGTGGCTGATTGTAAGTCGGGGTTAGTCACAAGCACGTCAAAAGTTCCCACAATATGTGCAGGCACAAATACACTCAAGGTGTTAGCGTTTATTCTACTTACCGAAGTTGCGTCCGTCCCTCCAATTTTCACTGCCGGAGTGCCAAAAAAAGCAGATCCGGAAATCGTCACTGTACCTCCACCGGTTCTCAGCGAAGTCGCCGGTGTTATGCTGTTGACTGTTGGCGGTGCAACATATGTATAACCATTAGTGAACGTTGCAGATTGTCCGTCACAGTTGGTTACAGTAACATCAGCTGCGCCAGCGGTGTGAGCCGGGGCGTTAACAACAATAGTTGTCGAATTAACCACAGTTCCAAACACTACAGTTCCACCAAACGAGACGCGAATAGTTGTACCTCCGGGAATTTGCTGGGAATAGGCAGCAGGTACAGATGCTCCTGAAATCCTGTTTCTGTAAAGCATTGCAATACGACCGGCACCGCCAGCTCCACCTTGAGCACTGACAACTCCACCGGCACCACCCTTAGCCAAAACCAAATTGGAACCAAAACTAGAATTGGTAACATTAAACAAGATGGAACCGCCAGCACCACCTCCGCCACTGCCAGGCTCTCCATCGCCCGGATCATATGCATTTGCACCATTATTGCCGTATGAACTGATTGATCCTCCATTTAAAAATTTGCCAGCTGCGAGCAGAATAAGACCACCGCCTGAACCACCGTTTCCACCGTTTCCAACATCTCCATCGGTATCTCCAGCACCACCACCTCCACCAGAACCCAAATAGGCTGTTGAAATATCTTGTATGCCATAAACAGAACCGGTATAACCACCACCACTACCACCGCCAGCCAAGCCGGCAGATCCATAACTTCCACCACCGCCAGCATCTCCGGCATCCCCACTACTGACCCAATATCTTCCACCACCACCTGCACCATAATATCCTACATAAGATTGGTCATTAGGATAACCCGGACATGATTCACCACGTCTTCCGCTGCCTTCTCCATTCCAACCGGATCCTCCCCGATATCCTTTCCCGTTCATGCTAATTGTACCGTTGTTGGTCACCACTCCACTGGCTCTAAAATAGATGACACCACCCTTTGTTCCATCCCAGGCATCAGCAGTCAGGGTCGTACCGAAGTTAATAGTCACATCCGTGTAGTTTGGAACTCTCTGGAGCATAACACGCTGATTTGTTGTTGCAATGCCAATGTTCGTGTCGTCAGTTGTATTGTTTCCGTAATATTTCGTTTTATTGGTCGTAAATGTCACAACATTTGAAGATATTGACTGGATTCTCAACGTTTCATAATTGCCAACATTGGCATAATTTGTATTAGTTCCTTGCTGATTAATAAGCAATATTTCGTCACCAGCCGCAAGACAGCCTGCTGCAGGTGCAGTAGAAAGTGTTGCCGTATTTGCTGTTAATGCTGTAACAGAATAATTAACGGCATCGGCACAAGTTCTACCGGTGGTAATCACATCAGTATTGATGTCTTTGTTTGCATTAATCGTGATTGGACCATCCGAGCCCGTACCAAAACTGCCGACAAAATTCGCCCCTGTGATCGTCACAGTCGTCCCACCCAAGGTCGAGCCATTGTCTGGCGAAATCGAAGAAATAGTCGGTGGCAAATAGGTAAATCCATTAGTTAATGTTGCAGATTGTCCGTCGTAATTAGTAACAACCACATCAGCCGCACCTACGGGATGCCCCGGGGTGTCGGCAGTAATAGAAGTAGAACTGGCAAAATTGATGTATGCGGCTTGATTTCCACCAATCGTCACATTGGATTGATCAGTTGCAATCGTTTTCCAGTTGGTCAGCCAGGGTTTGTTGTAGGCATTGGGACGGTTATGAGTCAGAGGTGCACGGTAAATGGCACTGGTTACTGCGGTTGTGTAACCACCGAAAAGATATGCATAGTCATCGATAACAGCAACACTGGATACATGTAGAGCTGCAGGTAAAGTACTTGTCGAAGTAGTCCATGTGGTTGGATCGGTTATGGAAGCAGTAAAGATTGAAGATACATTGGCACTGCCGTTGTTACCACCTAACAAATACAGATAGTCGCCAATATTTATAAGTTGTGCGTGGGCATCATTCGCTGGTAAAGTCTTACCAATATTGGTCCACGTAGTTGGATCAGAAACTAGAGCTGTGTAAATGACATTGCTAGCTGAGATACCATTATGCCCACCAAACAGGTATAAATTGCTGCCAACCTTTGCTACTTGTGAACCATAGAGATTGCCTGGCAAGGTTTTGCCTGTATTACTCCAGGTTGTCGGATCTGAAACCGAAGCGGTATAAATGACACTTGTGGCAGTTCCATTGAGCCCTCCAAACAAATATAAATTATTATTGACAATTGCAAGTTGAGAATGATGAAGATTTCCAGGCAAAGTTTTACCTGAAACAACAGCCCAGGTAGTTGGATCAGAAACCGAGGCAGTGTAAATGACGTTGGTTACAGCACCATTATGCCCCCCAAACAGGTATAAATTGCTGCCAACTACTGCTAATTGAGAGCCATAAAGATTTCCAGGTAAAGTTTTGCCGGTATTACTCCAGGTTGTCGGATCTGAAACAGGTGCAGAATAAATAGTATTAACATACGCGCTACCATTGTAGCCTCCAAAAAGATATATTTTAGCCCCAATAACCGCCTGCTGCGAACCATAAAGTGTAGCTGGCAGTGTCATCCCACTTACAGTCGCCCAGCCGGCATCCCCTCCTGAATTTGGCAGAATGAAATTCGTCCCCGTAATCGTCACATTGGTGCCACCTGCAGTAGGTCCCATGGGTGGTGTAATACTGCTAACTGTCAGTGGTGGGTTAGTCATGAAGCTTTTAACAACAGGACTGTATGCAGTTCCTATATTATTGGTAGCATAGGCACACAGGTAGTAGGTGGTACTGGCAGCCAATCCGCTCAGGGTTGCAGAGAATGCTCCTGTTCCTGCAGAGCCGTCAATAATCTTGTTGTTAGCCACGGTTGGATTACCCGTTGTATTCCAACAAAAACCACGCTCCGTTACCGGAGAACCACCATCGGGAGTTATAATAGCCGAAACACCGGCGGATGATGAAGTTATGTCAGACACAGTAACATTACGAACTGTCGGAGCATTAATCACCACTGTATCCCGGAGACATCGCAGCGAGAATGCATATTTAGATTTAGAATTGGCATCAGCCCCGGTCATCCAAAAATTCGACGAATTGAAGCCCGTATAATAAGCATCCGTTCCGCTGTATTGGGTTGCCGACCAGTAATCCCCTTCTGAACCCCTGCGTACAATAGTACTAGCACTACCATTCAGATAACCAGCACCATGGAGTTTGAGTATCGAATTATAAGTATCGTTATAGTTTGCCCAATTTTGCGGAGTACCCTTAGCAGCTGTCCATTCCGAATTGATAGGAATGCGCCATCCGGTTCCAAGCAGCAGAACGCATGGGTCGTTAGCCGGAACCCAGTTACTATTCTCGTTGATGGCACTTACCCATGGAGATGGATAACGAACCGTTGTGTATTGAAAACCCTGAACACGGTTAAATTGCCAGTACCAACCAGCTGATTTTTCAGTCGCATCGGTTGCTGCAGTTGCTATGCTGTCAGCACCCAAATTCTGCGTAATCCAACAAACTGCTTTACCGCTGATGGTACTGCTTACCGAATGGTACATAACTGTTTTGGAAACCGGTGCACCATCAATGCCTTCAATATGCTGAACGGTAAATACAGCTGGACAAATCTTAAAGCTATTGACTGTGCTATAGCTTATGCCAATTTTATTGATAGCATAAGCCCGAACATAATAGGTGGAGCCTTCCGTTAAACCCGTCAATGTGGTATTAAAAGCTCCCAAACCACTACTCATAGAAATAGGATGATCGCTGACAGTGGGGTTACCTGTAGTATTCCAACAGAATCCTCGATCGGTCACAGCAGCACCTCCATCGGGGGTTACACTGGCTGAAATATCTGCATAAGTTTTGGTCATAGCTTTAAAAGTAACATCACTTACTGAAGGTGTGGAAATTATGATTGTATCACGAAGACAACGGAGTCCAAAACCATAACTGGATTTGGATATTACCTGAAGCGCACTACCTCCACTGCCTAAAAAATACATACCATAACCACCAGTGTTATTTCCTTGCTTACTACTCCAATAGTTTCCATTAAGCCCACGTTCGGCGAAGATACCATCTTTAAATATTCCTTCGGAATGAAGCTTCAGTACCGAAGCATAAGGAGCAGTTGCAGCAGCTGCAAAATTACCATTGGTAACGACATTTTGCCATTCGCTCATCGTCGGAATGCGCCAACCACCTCCTAGAAGTTTATTGCATGGATCATTATCAGAAACCCAATCACTATTTTCACTCACCGAAGGCCATACAATGCCTGGAATCCGATTTGTCCCATCATAGGCATAAGCCTGCAAACGATTAAACTGCCAATACCAACCAGCTGATTTTAATGAGGTATCTAAAAGCCCATTTGCAATCGTATCGGCACCCAGATTCTGAGTGATCCAACAAACAGCTTTGCCCGACAATGTACTGCTTACAGAATGGTACCGCACCTTTTTGTTAACCGGAGCACCATTAAAACCAACAATATGAGTAATGCTAAATGTATCCGGACAAATTTTAAAGCTATTGACAGGTCCATAGGCTATGCCGATTTTATTAATAGCATAAGCTTTTACATAATAAGTAGGACCTTGCACCAAACCACTGATAGTACTTGTAAAACTACCGACAACTACTCCACTGGTCAGCTTACTGTCTGAAATACTTGGATCACCCGTTGTATTCCAACAGAAACCTCGTTCCGTTACCGGAGAACCACCATCGGGAGTAACAGCTGCCGAAACATCAGCGGAAGTAGAGGTCATATTAAAAAAAACAACATCGCTGACTGAGGGTGCGGAAATTACGATTGTATCACGAAGACAACGGAGTCCAAAACCATAACTGGATTTGGATATTACCTGAAGCGCACTACCTCCACTACCTAAAAAATACATACCATAACCACCGGTATTATTTCCTTGCTTACTACTCCAATAGTTTCCATTAAGCCCACGCTCGGCAAAGGTACCATCTTTGAATATTCCTTCGGAATGAAGCTTCAGTACCGAAGTATAAGGAGCAGTTGCAGCAGCTGCAAAGTTACCATTTGTAACGACATTTTGCCATTCGCTCATCGTCGGAATGCGCCAACCACCTCCTAGAAGTTTTTTACAAGGATCATTACCCGAAATCCAATCACTATTTTCACTCACCGAAGGCCATACAATGCCTGGAATCCGATTTTTTCCATCATAGGCATAAGCCTGCAATCGATTAAACTGCCAATACCAACCAGCTGATTTTAATGAGGTATCTAAAAGCCCATTTGCAATCGTATCGGCACCCAGATTTTGAGTGATCCAACAAACCGCCTTGCCCGAAAGTGTACTGCTCACCGAATTATACGTAATTGTTTTAGATACCGGAGCACCATTAAATCCTGCAACGTGCTGAACGGTAAATACAGGTGGGCACACCTTAAACTGCGTTACCGTAGAACTATAAGCTATTCCGATACGATTTGTAGCATAAGCCCGAATATAATAGGTAACACCTTCTGCCAAACCTGTAATACTATCGGTAAAGGCTCCTATATTATTGTCCTCCGAAAGCACTTGATCAGCCGTGGTAGGATTACCCGTTGTATTCCAGTAGAAACCTCTGGCTGTAACCGGAGCTCCATTATCTACTGCTACAGCAGTAACCGTCACAGTCGTTTTTGATTTTCCGGTTATAGTTACATCGCTGACAGAAGGCTTAGATACCAGAACAGAATCCCGGATACAGCGTAACGAAAATCCATAGGTTGATTTTACATTGTTTTGCATATAACATACGGTAGTGTTGAAACCTAAATTGCCACCATTAATAGCACTGGTCTGCGTACTCGTCCAGAATTCACCAGTAACTCCTCTCGAAACCATGGATCCATTAGAAAGAAATCCGGCAGCGTGCAGTTTCAATACGGAATTATAGGTATTAGTTGAGTTAGCCCAGTTTTGCGGAGCGCCCACAGCATTCGCCCATTCTACATAAGTCGGAATTCTCCACCCGCTCCCTAGTAACAAATTACAAGGATCATTAGCCGGAACCCAGTCACTTGATTCATTGACAGCAGTCCAGGTTGTAGGGTAATAGCTTGTTGTATATTGAAAACCCTGAGCACGATTAAACTGCCAATACCAACCGCCTGACGGTTCGGTAGCATCGCCAACCGAAGTAGCTTGTTGATCAGCCCCTAAGTTCTGCGTAGTCCAACACATCAGTTTTCCTGATATGTTCGTAGCCACCGTACCATACGTTACCGATTTTGAAACCGGAGCTCCATTAAAACCTGCTACGTGAATGGTGTTAACCGGATTACATTTTTTTAAACTGGTCACTGTAGAACTGTAGCCTATTCCTATCTTATTCATGGCATAGGCTCTTACATAATAAGTAACACCTGCAGTAAGGCCGGTCATCAGACTGGTATAAGTCATATCCGAAGCACTATAAATAACTTTATGGTCGGTTATGGTCGGGATTCCGGTTGTATTCCAACAAAGTCCCCGCTCCGTAATGGCTAAACCTCCGTTTTGCAATATAGTGGCAGTACCTTGTGCCGTACTGTCAGTCATAGTAGCCGTAGGAACAACAACAGCGCCCAAAGTCGGGGGTACTTTTGCAAGTGCATCACGTAAGCAACGTACAGAAAAACCATGAGTTTTAGCATTATTACTCAACGCACTTACCGAACCATAAAATTGAAGATCATAAGCATTCGTAGTAGCAGATCCAGTACTACTCCAGTAATTACCTTGTGTTCCACGACCACCCATTACACCCGTATTGTACATAATATAACCAGCATCATGAAGTTTCAAAACGGAATTATAAGCGTCTGTATAAGTTGTCCAGTTTTGCGGTGCTCCATCTACATTAGTCCATTCGGTAGCAGTTGGTAAACGCCAATCAGTTCCCAGCATAATATTACACGGATCGTTGATAAGTGTCCAGTCACTATTTTCACTAATAGAAAAGGCAAAGGCTACAGGTGTATGGGTAGTACCAACCTGTGCATACCCTAACGAACGATTGAATTGGAAAAACCATCCCCCCGAAGCATCGGTAGCATCAGCAGCAGAAGTAGCAGGATGATCGGCTCCCAGATTCTGCGTAATCCAGCAATGGGTAGCACCGGACAAACTGGTTTGAACAGCATGATAAGTAACCGTCTTAGTCACCGGAGCACCTCTAAATCCAACAGTATGCTGAATATTAAATGTGTCAGGGCAAATATCGGTCAGCACAGCATTAAATCCGGTCCCTTCGCTGTAGGCCGTGCCGGCAATGTTGGTGGCATAAGCCCGTATATAATATTTCGGACCATAGGTTAAACCCGTAATGGTACCGGCAAAGTTACCTGTTCCTACAGCAGCATCCGTAATGTGATTATCACTCAGGGTTGGATTACCGGTCAGATTCCAACAGAAACCTCTGGCGTTTACCGAAGCTCCCCCATCGGAACCCACTGCGGCAGAAACACCCGCCGAAGTACCTGTCATAGAGGAAGCATCAACCGCTACCTGTCCTACTGATGGTGGAGAAATAACGATTGCGTCTCTCAAACAACGAACAGTAAAACCATAAGCTTTATTATCATTCACTAACGAGCTTCCGACATTATATAGTTCATAAGCATTCGTAGTACTACCCATAGTACTATTCCAATAATTTCCCTGCGTACCACGACCTGTTAATACACCTGAATTCCAAACCAAATAGCCACTATTATGAAGTTTCAACGGACTACTATATGGAACACCACCATTGGTTATTACATTGCTATACTCTAGTGAAGTAGGAATACGCCAGTCAGAGCCAAGAAGCCGAGTACATGGATCATTAGCCGATAGCCAGTCACTGGTTTCATCAATAGCAATCCAGGACAAAGCCGGAGTGCGAGTTGTTCCATCGTGTTTAAATCCCTGAATGCGGTTAAACTGCCAATACCAGCCAGCAGACACTTCAGTAGCATCAGTCACAGATGTTGGCTGTTGATCGGCACCCAGGTTCTGCGTAATCCAACAAACCGCCTTGCCCGAAAGTGTACTACTCACCGAATGATAAGTAACAGTTTTAGATACCGGAGCACCATCAATTCCTGCAATATGCTGAACAGTAAATGCAGCCGGACAGATTCTAAAGCTATTGACTGTGCTATAGCTTATGCCAATTTTATTGATAGCATAAGCCCGAACATAATAGGTTGGACCTTGCACCAAACCACCTGTAACGGTACCAGTAAAAGTTCCAAGTCCTAATCCACTCCTAACGACATTATCAGTCGTTGTCGGAACTCCTGTTGTATTCCAACAAAAGCCACGTTCCGTTACCGGAGAACCACCATCGGGAGTGACAGCTGCCGAAACATCAGCAGAAGTGGAAGTCATATTGGAAAAAGTAACATCGCTCACCGAAGAGCCAGAAAGAACAAGCGTGTCACGCAAACAACGGACAGTAAAACCATAAGCTTTATTGTCATTTACTAAAGCAACTCCTACATTATAAAGTTCATAAGCATTCGTAGTACTACCCATAGTACTATTCCAATAATTTCCCTGCGTACCACGACCAGTTAATACACCTGAATTCCAAACCAAATAACCACTATTGTGAAGTTTCAATGGACTGCTAAATGGAACACCTCCATTGGTTATTACATTGCTATACTCTAGCGATGTTGGAAGTCGCCAACCAGTTCCCAATAATCGATTGCAAGGATCATTGCCCAGCAGCCAATCACTAGTTTCACTAATAGCAGAAATCCACGAAGTTGCAGGAGTGCGAGTCGTTCCATCGTGTTTAAAGCCCTGAATCCGATTAAACTGCCAGTACCATCCCGCAGATGCCTCAGTGGCATCAGTCAGAGCAGTTGCCTGTTGATCGGCACCCAGATTTTGAGTAGTCCAACAAACCGCTTTGCCCGACAA
>JGI24139J26690_1000046_pt1 | contig 14339 bp, 10 predicted proteins | sample BarGraIncu00221A_FD_26690 | JGI IMG/M metagenome (IMG submission 26690)
GGTATCTTTTTAGACTGTACTCAATCATTTTCACAAGCAAGCTCATCGATTTAATCCCAAAAAATTATGCGTTACCTATGTTATTTCGTAACGGGTCCTAAGAGCCTAAATCATATAAGGTATTCATGAACCGATATTTTTGGCCTCTTTAATGTTTTTTTCCTTCAGGGCTTGCTTTATTGGAGGGGTCATAACGGGCTTTTCTTTGATCAATCCTTCGGGTTTGTAGTAGAGTATCAGCAGCATCACGACTCCAAAGAGGATGTATTCGAGCCAGGTGGATTCGAAAGGTAGCTGGAGTATGCTCCTGATCTCAAATTTGTACACAGCCAGGGAGACCTTTGTGAGAACAAAACAGAGTACTCCCAGAGCTACGCCCTTATTATTTCCCCTGCCTCCTAAAAGAACCATGAGAAATGGGAAAAATGTCCATTCCACCCTGAAGAAGGTGGAAGTTATGACGTTCATGCTGTAAAAGGAATATAGGGCTCCAGCCAGCGCTGCTATGCCCGAACCCAGAGCTGCGGTTTTTATTCTGAGCACAAGAATATCCTTGCCGAAAGCCCGAACAACGTCTTCGTTTTCCCTCATCGCCTTCAAAAGCCTGCCGTAGGGTGAGGTGAGGATTCTGTCCACAAAAAGATAAACTATTAGCACTGTACCCAGGCTGATAAGTGTAAAAGAAAGGACCCGCCACTCCCCTGGCATCCATGCTAGTACATCTGGAACGCTTACACCATAATAGCCCCCTATTATGGATGTATTGTAGTTTAAGACCTGATACAGAACCTCGCTTATTGCAAGCAGGGCAATTGACAGGTACTCATTCTTGAGCTTTGCGCTGGGGAGAATGAAAAGAATACCCGCCAGAGCGCCTATAAAAGCAGCTAAAAGGAGAGAGAGTACAAGAATGCACATCCCCATAAGCGGGTTATTGGAAATCATCGCGTTCGTGGCGCTCTTAACAATTCCACTTGCCTCTGCAATTTCTCCCTCTATGCCCAGAAGGAGCATGAGAATACGGTTCACAGCACCCCCGACTGCTACGGCTCCGATAAGAACAGCCATAGATCTACCGAAATTGGGAATACCAGCGTAACCATACTCCACATTCAGGCTGAGTGCAACTATGAGGTATATGGAGAACCACAGTACTACGTCTAAGAAGAAGTACTCCATCTCCACTTTTTATTCCTCCATATACTCAGCCCTGCAATTCCCATGGGAGCGACTATTAGAGCTATAACGAGTACAACAAGGGAAACCACTTTGCTATACACCAGAATGCCAGATCCCAAAACCGCTGACAAATAAAAAGTTACAAGCGATTCCGATATCCCTATAACATACCCTCCGACCAAGGCACCGTAGATGCTACTCAGGCCACCCACAACGCTTGCAGCGAAGATGGAGACTATTATTATTGTTCCGGTTAAAGGTACTATCTCCTGACGGAAAGGCAGCATGCTCCCCGCAACGGCAGCTAAGGAGCCGGAGAGGAACCAGGAAAAAAGACGGGTATGCTCCACATCCACCCCCATTATTTCAGCTAGAGTTGGATTTTCCATCGAAGCCCGCAAAGCTATGCCGAATTTCGTTCTGTAAAGGAGAAAAAACAAGGCGAGAAGGAGCAAGAAAATTATAAAACTTGAAATAACAAGTACCGCTTCTATACCAAATAGTTCGAAATCCATGGGCGTGAAGATGAACTTCGTCGTTGCCATTCGGGTGAGGCTACGCAATGTCTCAGAGTATGCGCCAAGGATACCTATAAGTATCATATCCACAGCCAGGGTTGCTATCATAAGCGTGACCTCCATCGCCTCTCTTTTAATCAATGGCCTGAGAACCAGTGAGTAGATCCCCACTCCAATCGCACCTCCAAAAATGAAGGAGAAAGGAAGGGAGTAATAAGGATGCAACCCTAATACAAGCCACAGCGTTAAGGAGAGATATGAACCGAATACGGCCATACTTCCCTGGGCAAAATTGGGTACGCCTGTGGTGATGTAAGTGATCGTTAAACCGATACCCAAGAGAACCAGAAGGTTTGAGTAAACAACCGCTCCTTCTAAAATGGCCATGTTATCCCTCACACCTTAAAATATATATAGTTGTCTTATAATCTAGGACACAGCATTTTCACTTCGTCATTCAATATTCCACACCCATGGAAAACACAGACGAGCATGGAAAAATCCAATCAAGACACAATAACCACGGAAAGCACAGACATCTATGTGTTTTTAATTTCTTTTTTCTTTGTTTTCTGTGCTTTCTGTGGTTCACCTTTTCGTTTATAGGAACTCGCAAATCAATTGCACTTTTGAACACCATATATGGCATATGACCAGATTTTTAAAGTGTAAATTTTTTCTGTGCTGACTATAAGGGTGAAGGAATTTAGGTACAGGACTACAGATAAAGAAGGGAAGAAGTATAAAAAAATGAAGAGGTAAAGAATATGAGGGAATGGTTTAGGTTTGCTGCCGCGGTGATTGCTACCGTACTCATCGCCGGATGTGTGCAGCCTGGAGAAAAAGCTCCTACGAAAGCTGAGGTCGAGATTCCACTTGGTGCACTGATGGATCTTTCCGGACATCTGGCCACACACGGCGAAGACATTAAAAACACGGTTACAATTGCAGCTGAAGATATAAATAAAAAATTCGAAACTGATGGGAAACCGTATAGGGTCAAGCTCTATGTTGAGGATACAAAGGCTGATCCAAAAATAGCCATGGACACGGTCATGGCATTGCAAACAAAGGGTGTGAAGCTCATCGTTGGACCCGAGAGCAGCGGGGAAGTAAAGAATACTATCGGGTATGCCGGATCAAACAAGATAATTTTAGCTTCTCCATCCTCGACTGCAGAAACGAAGTATCTAGGTGTGACAACGCCAGAGGAGAAGAAATATGTTTTCAGGTTCGTAGCTACAGACTCTTTCCAGACCAAAAGTATAGCAAAGCTTGCTCAAGAACTGGGCGTTAAGGCGGTAGTTATAACCCACGTCGGCAACGCCTGGGGGAAAGGGCTGGGGGAATTCGGTAATGCGGAGTTTCAAAAGCAGGGAATCGAAGTAAAGATTCAGTAGAATATCCCGATCCTCCACCTGCGGACTTCACACCATACATAGCCACGATTGAGGAAAATGTAAATTCTCTTACGAAGAATTACACCAAAGATCAGATCGCAGTTGTGGCTTTCAGCTACGAAGAAGTTGCTACTATGCTTGCGCAGACCCAGGATAACTCTGTGCTGCTAAACGTCAAGTGGATAGGGTGCGACGGAATGGCGAAAAGCAGTAAGGTTATAGCGGACGTTCCAGGAAAAGCGAACAAGATTAAACTTTACAGCACAGTATCGGAAACAAGGGGTGGAAAAGAATTCGATGATTTGAACAGTACTTATTATCAGCGTGTGGGCAAATCGCCAATGAGTTACGGTTTGAATGCCTACGATACAACATGGATACTGGCTCTATCCTTTGCGCAGGTATACGACAAACAGGGTAAATACGATGAGGATGCTATGGCAGAGGCTGTGCCGAAAGTGGCGGAAGAATATAGTACGGGCAAGTATGGCATCTATCCTGTGAGCGGCGAGGTGAAGCTCAACGAATATAACGATAGGATTGGCTCGGAATACAGAATCTATGCTGTCTCTGATGGGAGCTGGAAAGAACGTGGAGTGTGGAAGTTTGCTACGAACGAAATAAAGTGGAGTTGATAGAAGCTGGAAAATAAGTGGAGTATGGAAGTTTGCTACGAACGAAATAATGTGGAGTTAGCAACTCAAAACCTCACAAAACGCTTCGGCGAACTTAAAGCACTCGATTGGGTGAGCATAAAAGTAAAAAACGGCATAACATTAATAATCGGGCCGAACGGAAGCGGAAAGACCACACTTATAAACATGGTCACCGGTTTCCTCAGTGCAGATGAAGGTAAAGTTTTTTTTGGGGAGAGGGAGATAACAAATCTCCCTCCTCACGAGATTTTTAAACGTGGAATAGTAAGAACCTTCCAGATCCCTAAGCCACTTCTAAAACTTACGGTTCTTGAGAATCTGCTTATAGCGGAAGCAAATTATGGGGAGAGCATAATTCAGAGCTTCGGGAGAAGCTGGCTTGCGAAAGAAGAGATTCTTGTAAAAAAAGCTTTTTCAGTTCTGAGTTTCTTGGGTATAGAGCACATGTGGGATGAGTGGGCGATGAACCTGAGTGGAGGACAGCTTAGGCTTCTTGAGATAGGCAGAGCGCTCATGTGCCAGACGAAGCTTATTATTATGGATGAGCCCATTGCAGGCATAGCCCCTGATTTGTCCCATGCTATCCTTAAAAAGCTCAGAGAACTTTCAGACATAGGAATTTCTTTTCTCATAGTGGAGCATCGGTTAGACATAGTTCTTGAATACGCTGACCAGGTTTACGTCATGGCAGGAGGAAGAATTGTTGCTGAGGGTAGAAATAAAGAGATATTAGAAAATCCGGAGGTTATAGAAGTGTATCTGGGTGCTCAGAGTTGAGAACTTCTCTGCAGGCTATAAGGAACTGCGCATTCTCTTTGATATAAATGCCGTAGTGGAGAAAGGGAAGGTCACTACAATTGCAGGACCAAATGGCAGTGGAAAAAGCACGTTTTTAAAGTCGGTGTTCGGCCTTGTTACCATCCAGTCGGGCAGAGTTCTTTACAAAAGTAAGGATATAACTCTAATTCCACCACACAAGAAGACCATGATAGGTATAGCTTACCTTCCACAGGTAGAGAACATCTTTACTAATCTAACAGTTGAAGAAAACCTCAGGATGGCTGGCTATACTCTTGAAAATGAGGAATACAAGGAGCGGCTGAATTTAGTCATGGAGGTATTTCCTGAGCTCAAAAAGAGATTAAAACAGAATGGTGGTACATTAAGCGGTGGTGAGAGACAGTTTCTTGCAATAGCCTCGGCTCTTATAAAAAAGGCAGAACTTCTCATGCTTGATGAACCCACAGCCATGCTTTCGCCGAGACTTGCAAGTGACACCTTCAAGAAAATCTTGGAGATAAAAGAAATGTTCGGACTTACAGTACTTATAGTTGAACAGAACGTCAGAAAAGCACTGGAAATAAGCGATAATGCGTATATGCTGATGAATGGAAGAATCGTTTTCGAAGGCAAATCAGAAGAACTGCTCAACCATGAAAAATTCGAGAGGTTCTGCATGGGAATTTAACTTATCGGTTTTTGGCAGTTGGCATGAGATTACCCTGCGTAGATTATAGTACTAGACATACCTTTTCTAAAGCACGGTATCTCTTCTATCTGTTATCTGATTTTATTATCTTTTTTAATAAAAATCATCTCATTTTCTTTGAAATGTTCATCTATTATATATTCTTGCCATTGTTTAGCTAGCATTAATGAAGTGTCGTTTATCTGATAGTTTAACGGCTAGTTTTACGGCTAGCTTAATTGGTTTCTTCTCAATTAACCGGAGACTAATAACACCTCCTTAATTGTCCACTTTCTTTCGAGATCAGGAAATTTCTCTTTTTACCCTTTTCATATCTTTTTCTTTTGAATCTGGATTTCAATTAATTAGATGAACAAGTTTTTATTTATGTTCAGTTACTTCCTTCAATCAGGACTATTATTCTATCTAACATATTCCATTATAGGAACGACCTATTCAGTAAGGAGTAAAGACAATGCGCAGGGATTATATAGACACAGGCTACAGCCCGAAGGATACGGATCTGATCTGTGAATTCCACATCGAACCGTCAGCAGGAGTGAATTTTGAGGAAGCTGCTACCCACATGGCAGGGGAAAGCTCTATAGATTCCTGGACTGAAATTGCCACACTGAGTCCCGAACTTGCAGCGAGACTGAAGCCCCATATATTTTACGTGGATGAGGAAGCACAGACTGTAAGGGTGGCTTATTCTGAAGAACTCTTTGAACTGGGTTCTGTCCCGCAGGTTCTCAGTGCTGTTGCAGGCAATATCCTTAGCATGAAAATCGTTGACAATCTCAGACTGCAGGACATTGCCTTCCCGAAATCGATGCTTAGCGAGTTTAAAGGCCCGAAATTCGGGCTGTCAGGCATCAGGGAACTTGTGGGCGTGCAGGACAGGCCTCTTATAGGTACTATTGTCAAGCCGAAAGTAGGGTTAAATCCAGAAAAGCATGCCGAAGTTGCTTACAATTCCTTTGCAGGAGGTTGCGACCTCGTTAAGGATGATGAGAACCTTACAGACCAGAAATTTAACGGCTTTGAAAAGAGAGCTGAACTCACTCTGAAGCTAGCAGAAAAGGCAGAGTCTGAAACAGGAGAGCGCAAAATGTACCTTTGTAACATTACAGCCGCTACCTGTAAGGAAATGATCCGCCGCTTGAATATTCTTAAAGATCTGGGTGCCAGCTACGCAATGATCGATGTCGTGCCTGTAGGCTGGACTGCACTCCAGACTTTGAGGGAAGAATCTGAAGATGCAGGCCTGGTTCTTCATGCCCACCGCTGTATGCATTCAGCCTATACNCGAAACCCTCGCCACGGGATAAGCATGGTTGTTGTTGCCAAACTCTGCAGATTGATCGGACTTGACCAGCTTCATATAGGCACGGTTGTAGGGAAGATGCATGGAGAAAAGCACGAGGTTCTGACTCTTCGGGACGAGTGTTTACTTGACAAAGTGCCTGCAGATGAAAGCCAGCATGTCCTGTCTCAGGATTGGGGAGGGCTAAAGCCTATGTTTCCAGTCGCATCCGGGGGGCTTGCCCCTACAATGATTCCTGATCTGTACTCTATTTTCGGGAAAGACGTTATTATGCAGTTTGGCGGCGGAATCCATGCACACCCTATGGGCACGGCAGCCGGGGCTACTGCTTGCAGGCAGGCACTTGAAGCAAGCCTTGAGGGAGTTAGTCTGCAAGAGTACGCAAAAAGCCATAAAGAACTTGAAGTTGCCCTCGGTAAGTGGCTGAAAAAATAAGCCGAAAAAATAAAGAAAATAAATCAGAAATAATAGCGAAACAGAACCATAAGGAGTTTACCTTTGGTGCATGTAGAAAACGGAAATACAATAAAGACTCTGTTTCTCCGGGTTTCCGAAGAAAATTTTGATTCCATACTTGACGAGGCGGCAGCGATAATCCGGAGTGGCGGAACCGTGGCTTTCCCCACAGAAACGGTTTACGGGCTTGGAGCTGACGGCCTCAACCCCGCAGCAGTTCGAAAAATCTTCGAGGCAAAAAGGCGTCCTCCAGGAAATCCCCTGAGCTTGCTTGTGCACTCCAGGGAAGATCTTGAAAAGGTTGCAAGGAATATCCCCGAGAAAGCCCTCAGGCTCATGGACGCTATCTGGCCAGGCCCCCTTACTATTGTTCTGGAAAAAAACGATACTGTCCCTAGAATTACCTCCGGAAACCTCCAATCAATAGGAGTACGCATGCCTGATCACATAATTCCTCTGGAACTTATTAAAAGGGCAGGAACGCTTCTTGCGGCTCCGAGTGCAAACCTTTCTGGAAAACCCAGCCCCAGCCTGGCAGCTCACGTTGTGGCTGATCTCACTGGCAGGATTGATGCAATTATTGACGGGGGGAAGGCAGCCATAGGGCTTGAGTCAACTGTAATTGATATGACTGTTGAACCCCCTGTTGTCCTCAGGCCTGGAGCCGTGGGAATAGAAGAGCTTGAAAAAGTCATAGGGAAAGTCAGGTCCGGATACAAAAATGACAATGTAGGGACTGATGCAGCACCGCTGGAAAAGCAGGCAGGTCAGAAATACGGACACTATACTCCTTATACTAAGGTAGTGCTTGTTGAAGGGGAAAGTAAATTCGTTTCGAAACAAATTGTCAAACTCCTTGAAAACTACATGAGTCGAGAAGAGAAAGTAGGACTCTTGCTCAGCGACGAAATTGCAGATCTTTTTGATGCAAAAGGGCTAGGCGCAGACGAATGTTTTTTGCTGGGGTCTCAGGAAGAGCCAGAAGTAGCTGCCAGAAAACTTTTTGAAGGGCTCAGGAATCTGGACAGCAAGAGGCTTGATGTAATCATCGCTGACGGCTCTTTTAGCCGTTCAGGGATAGGGGACGCCCTAATTAACAGGTTGAGAGAAGCTTCATCCATAAGATTTGCGATTTAATCTCGGTTATTGCAGTAGAAGTGAAGATTTTAATTAAACATTTGAGAGGGATATTTTTGAAAGCAGAGAAAAAGGAAAATATGGTAAAAATGCGGGCTCAGAAGAAATTCATGGGGAAGAGCAACAGGGTAAACAAAATTAATTTTGTAGTGCTGTTTGCCGGCCTGCTTTTAACGTTTTTCGGCATGAAGGAGATCGGAAATTATATTATATGGGCTTGTATGTTTGTCTTTTTTGTAACTACTCTATCAGGCATCTTAGCCTCCGGATCTATTCGCAGGCAGAGATAAATCAGTTTTTCTTTTTTCTGGAAAAGAGGCTTCTCAAATGGGTGAAACAATTGCAAGTGAGGAGATGCACGAATATTTCGATGGACTTGAAGCGAGGCTCAAAGAGGCAATTGAGATTGCAAACAGAGCTCGGGCCCGTGGAGGAGACCCCAAGCCTATTGTAGAAATTCCCCTTGCCAAGGATCTTGCGGATAGAGTTGAGAACCTTATAGGAGTAGAGGGAGTTGCTGCAAAAATCAGGGAACTTGAGATTAAGATGTCCAGGGAAGAGGCTGCTCTTGAAATCGGACGCCAGGTAGCCGAAGGAGAAGTTGGGAGTTTTGCCACAAAAAAGGATGCAGTTGAGGCTGCAATTCGGGTTTCCATGGCTGTCCTTACAGAAGGAGTGGTTGCAGCTCCCATTGAAGGAATCGACAAGGTTGAACTTGGGAAAAACGACGACGGTTCTCAATATATCAGGGTCTTCTATTCCGGGCCTATCCGTAGTGCAGGTGGAACTGCCCAGGCTCTGTCCGTACTTGTTGGCGATTATGTAAGACGTGGAATCGGGATTGACCGCTACAAACCAAGACCAGAGGAAGTAGAGCGCTATGTGGAAGAAATTCTGCTTTATAAGAGAGTCGCGAGCCTGCAGTATACCCCATCTGAAGATGAGATCCGCCTGATAGTCCGGAATTGCCCTGTTTGCATAGACGGGGACCCCACTGAGGAGGCCGAAGTTGAAGGGCATAGGGATCTGGAGAGGATAGGGACAAACCGTGTAAGAGGGGGAATGTGCCTTGTACTTGCTGAAGGGCTCGCCCTCAAAGCTCCCAAGGTCAAGAAACATGTTAACAAGCTGAATATGGATGGGTGGGACTGGCTGGATACACTTATCGCAGGTTCAAAAAGTGAAGGTGATGAAGAAAACGAGGCGAAAAACAAGATCAAGCCGAAAGACAAGTACATAAGAGATCTGATTGCCGGAAGACCTGTTTTTTCTCACCCTTCAAGGCCAGGCGGGTTTAGACTTCGCTACGGACGTTCCAGAAATACTTCTTTTGCAGCCGCAGGGATCAATCCTTCCACTATGGTATTGCTTGATGATTTTATTTCTAACGGGACTCAGCTCAAGGTCGAAAGGCCGGGAAAAGCTGCAGCGATGTCTGCCGTGGATTCGATAGAAGGGCCAACTGTGCGCCTTTATTCCGGAGACCTTATCCGGGTAGATAATATAAAGGAAGCGTATGAAATCCGCTCGCAGATCGAAGTAATTGTGGATATTGGGGAGATTCTGATCAACTACGGNGATTTTCTTGAAAATAACCATCCCCTTATGCCTTCACCTTACGTNTTTGAATGGTGGCATTATGACTATGAGGCNGCTTGCTCTGAGACTCTCTCGGAGGAAGAATTNAAAAATCCTTCCGCAGATCTGGCTCTCAGGCTTGCGGAGGAATTCAACGTCCCACTGCATCCGAAGTTCACCTATCTATGGCATGACATAAACCGAAATGAATTCGAGGCGCTGAGGAAATTCGTGGCTGAGGAGGGAAATTTTTCGGTTGAGGAAGGAATTCTCAGCTTACCCCTTAAAGCTTCCCTGAAAACGGGTATCAAATCTATACTTGAAAAACTCCTCGTACTGCATAGAGTAAAAGAGGGTGTAATTCTTATAGACGGAGCCCTTCCGTTCATTTTATGCCTTGGGCTTGACCGCCAATTGAAAGAAAAAGCCCAGATGCCTGATATTGATAATATGGTGGATGCTGCGGCTCTTCTCAGTGGGTTTAAAGTTTTCCCCAGGGCTCCCTCGAGAATCGGGGCAAGGATGGGAAGGCCGGAAAAATCCGACTTGAGAAAGATGTCTCCTGCAGCTCAGGTTCTCTTCCCGATAGGCAATGCTGGAGGAATTACGCGGAATCTTGTATCTGCTTCCGATTACTCGGCTTCAATGAATGGAAAGATCGGAGAAATCGAAGTGGAAATGGGGCTCAGGGAATGTCCTGCATGTGGAAAAGAGAACTATTTCTGGCGCTGCGATTGTGGTGAGTATACCCGTCCCAAACTCTCCTGTCCCCGCTGCAAAATAGATGTAAGAGGCGCTGAAACCTGCCCTAAATGCGGAAGGAAACCAACTTCTGTTGTAACTGTCAAACTGGATTTTCGTTCTATTTACAAGCAGGCCTTTGAAAATGTAGGGGAAAGGGAAAAAATGGATCTTATTAAAGGGGTAAAAAGGCTCATGAATGGGCAGATGACCCCCGAACCTCTCGAAAAAGGAATCCTGCGGGCTAAACATGACGTATTTATCTTTAAGGACGGGACTGTCAGGTACGATATGTCAGATATTCCCCTTACTCATATCCGGGCTGATGAACTGGGGATTACGGCAGCCAAACTTCGGGAACTCGGTTACAGGGAAGACATTTACGGAAAATCCCTTGAAAGGGAGGAACAGATCGTCTGCCTGAAGGTCCAGGACCTTGTGATTTCTTACAGCGGGGGCGAGTACCTGCTGCGTACGGCAAAATACGTGGATGACCTCCTTGTGAAGTATTATAAGGTTGAGCCCTATTACAAAGCTGAAACCATCCAGGACCTGGTAGGTGTATTGCTTATAGGACTTGCTCCGCACACTTCTGCAGGAGTCCTCGGGCGCTTGATAGGATTTACGAAAGCTTCAGTCGGTTATGCTCATCCTTTTTTTCATGCTTCAAAACGCCGGAATTGCGATGGGGATGAAGACTGCATAATGCTCCTTATGGACGGGATCCTCAATTTCTCAAGGTCTTATCTCCCAGATAAAAGAGGGGGAAAAATGGATGCTCCTCTTGTACTTACTACCAGGATCGACCCCAAAGAAGTAGACAAGGAGGCACATAATATAGACGTTTCTGCAAGGTATCCTCTTGCGTTTTACAGGGCTACTCAGGAAATCAAAAATCCCACTGAACTTGAAGGCATTATGGACCTGGTTAGCGGCCGACTAGGAACTTCTGAGCAGTATGAGCATTTTATGTTTACACATAATACTACAGACATTGCTGCAGGCCCACTCAATTCCTCGTATAAGACTTTGGGCAGCATGATTGAGAAAATGGAGGCTCAACTTTCCCTGGCTAACAAGATTAGAGCAGTGGATGCTCCAGATGTGGCTGAGAGAGTTCTTAAGTCTCATTTTCTTCCCGACCTTATTGGAAACCTCCGTTCATTTTCCAGGCAGCGAATGCGTTGTATCAAGTGCGCAGAGAAGTTCAGGCGTCCTCCTCTTACTGGCACCTGCCCTAAATGCGGTGGAAATGTAATTTTGACTGTGCACGAGGGATCTGTTCGTAAATATCTTGAAGTTTCAAAAGAGATTGGAGAAAGATACGACGTTTCCAGCTACACTCGGCAGAGGATCGAACTTTTGGATAAAGATATATGTTCTCTGTTCGAAAACCACAAGGTTAAGCAGCTTGGACTTTCGGATTTCATGTCCGGATCTGCGCGCTGAGGATAAGAAAATAAACGATTAAGAGCATCAAAAAAGTTATTCTGATGGAAAGGAAGTAGACAGGGCAATTTAAACCCTCAAAAATACCAAAAAGTATGAAAATTAATTGCCCATTGTTTCTTTAATTGGCGTTGCCTTTTTGTTGGAAACCTGGTTTTAGTTTTTGATTTTTATTTACAGGCTAACTTCTATGCTATTTGAGCTGATGATTTTCTATCGTTTTTCTGTGTACTTATATAACTATAATGCTATTTATAGAGTATCTGTTTGATTATCTGTACTTTAAGAATTGTATATTTTTTTAGAAAGTATGGCATTTTTTAATTCTAGATTGAAAATTTTTCGGTGATTAGCCGTTTTCATCACACAGGCAGTCCTAATGAGTTTATCTGCCCTATAAGCTCAGTGAAGTTTTCGATCTCCAGTTCCAGAACTTCTTCTCTTGTCATGCCTATTGACATTTCTCCGTCTACAGAAAGACGCTCCGGACCCCTCCTAACAAGCCTATCAACTCCGTCTCTTTTAAGGGCTTCCTTAATTTCCATATCATGCGCAAAGGCCCTGCCAGGAATAAAGACAGTCTCACTCACTTCAGAGAGGTCCAGTGTTTTGAAATCCTCAATTGTGATGAGGCATCCGATATCTTTTTTCGGAGAAACAACGTTAACAGTACCTCCAAGAGCGTCAAAGATTTCCCTCAACCTTGGAGCTGCTACCTGGCCTGTAATAATAGTGGCTTTTTTTGTGACCTTTGGGAGTCTTGCAATGGCTTCAGGAACATTCCGGATGGCAAAAGGGGAACCAATTAAAGGGTCTTCAAGCGGGGTCCCTGTAATTCTGATGGAAGNGTNTTTTGTTGCTGAACTGCGTACAAGCTCGGTGAATTCTTGAACCGTATGTGGAGTTATGCCTGAAATAATAGGAGCGTTGTTCAGGATCAGCCCGTTTTCCGGGAAGTTTGCAAATCTCATAAGGATAGCCCCTTTTGCACCCATGATTTCAAGGTCATTCAAAGTCCGATCAAGGACTTCTCCGTCGTTTACCCCTGGAATGAGCACAATTGCTCCGTATACTTCACAGTGAGCACAGAAATCCCTTAGGACATTCAGGGAAACTTCTGGATTAGGGTCTTTCATATATTCGGCTCTTAAAGCTGGATCAGTTGCAAAGACCGTAAAACTCACTTCTGTGACTCCATTGTCTATGTAGAAAAAAGCATCTTCAGGCTTGCTGAAGCCTTTTCCACTTGTATACCCCAGATGTATCCTAGTCTTAAATTGAGACAAGAAAGCAACAAGGTTTTTCAGTTCGGGGTAGCAACTTAAATCGCCTCCTCCGCTGATCGTGAATTTTTCTATCTCTCCGTTTGCGAAACAGAGTTTTCTTGAAGTTTCTTCCAGTACTATCTGAAGAGGTTTGAAGCCTGAGTATGATTCCTTTACACTACGGATGCAGTAATCGCACCCTTTCTTGAAAGGAAGACAGTACTTGCAGCCCAGAGGTTGAATTTCTTTAACTTTTTTAAAATAGCAATATTTGCAAAAGCCTCTGCAGTCTACACCTGGATTTCCGCCCACATCGACAACTACTTCCATATTAAACTTTCGTATTACAAGGATAATACTAAATCTTTTTGGTATGATTCTCAAGTCGGATAACCTACATATATAAAAAATTAATATAAAATTCCTACTTTCTCTAAAGATAATTTAGTTAAGTATTTATGTACCTTTACGGTGGAGAGAAGTAATATTAAAAGTTAAATTTTCTTTTGATAGCGTTTTGTTATATAATTCTATAAAGATAAATTTTATTTTAATAAAAACACGTTTAAAAAAATATACAAATTCATCTAGCGGAGAACACAAAAGATTTAAGTACCTTCTAAACGAATGAGATTTCATTGGGAAAGTGGACACTTAAAAACGATGCGGTACTTGATTTGTGAGTGCAAAAGCACTCTAATAGGTGACCAGTCCCAAAGTTATTTTAATAAATTAAGGAGGAAATTAAAGTGTCTGACAAAGTAGACATCCACGACGACAGAGGAAAACTGCTTGAGAGCAATGTCGATATTATGAAACTTGCTCCAACAAGAAATGCAGCAATTAAAAAAATCATCTTGGACACCAAGAGGTCTGTTGCAATCTCCATTGGAGGTATTCAGGGCGCACTTGCTAGCGGCAAGATGGGCGGAAAAGGCCGTCAGATCTTGGGCCGTGGACTCAACTACGACCTTGTAGGCAATGTTGATGCACTTGCAGCAAAGGTAAAGGATCTTATCAAAGTCGATGAAGGCGACGACGCAAATGTAAAGATCCTTAAGGGCGGAAAGAGTCTGCTCGTCCAGGTTCCAGAGTCCAGAATGATCGCTGGCGCAGACTACATGTCCGCAACAACAGTCGGTGCAGCAGCAGTCACCGAAGCAGT